>Ga0307982_1000287_pt1 | contig 39616 bp, 27 predicted proteins | sample OrgLakmetagen989_FD_201847 | JGI IMG/M metagenome (GOLD analysis project Ga0307982, IMG submission 201847) | Saline water microbial communities from Organic Lake, Antarctica - #989 | ecosystem: Environmental > Aquatic > Non-marine Saline and Alkaline > Saline | place: Antarctica: Organic Lake... | reverse complement strand
GAGTCGTCAGTGGCGTGCAGCGCGTCGTACATGCTGCCGGCCATGTCAATCTCCCCCTGGCCATTGAGGGGCGGCTGGTCCGGCCCCGGGAACAGGGTGCGCTCCGTGTCCCGCATGCGGGCCATGAGCCACCCCCGCCACGCCGCCATGTAGGGGTGGGGCTCGTGGGCCACCTTGGCGCTGTTCACGCCGCTCTGCGTCGCCGCCCGCGCCGCAGCCACCATCTCCCCCGACATGCGCTCGATGTTGCCGTGCTTGGCGTCGGTGCCGCTGGTGGGGCGGGGGGGCGTGGCTGGGAAGGCTGCCGTCACACCGTCCACCGGTGTGCACGCCGTGCGGGGGTTGGCCAAGTCGGTGCGCCGCTTGAGGATGCGTTCCACCTGCCGGTGCGTCTCGGCGCTGCCGACAGAGGCGGCGCTGTGCTGGGTGCTCACCGAAACGCGCACGCCGTTGCTGTGTGTGTGCGGCACGCCGGGCGGCGCCGTGGTGATGGGCTGCCCCAGGCCGGGCGTGCACCCGCTGCCGGGGGTGTGCGCCCCGAACACGCGGGCGCCATCCACGTCGGCGTAGCTGGGGTAGTTGTCCTGCACAGACATGGCGCTGACAGGGGTGTGGGTGGCACAAGGCGGTGGTGGCTGGGGTGGCGCTATGAATTTGACAGGGGCGGTGGCTGCGCCGCGGCGGCGGGCGGCAGCGCCGCCACGAGCGGGGAGGGGGGCAGCTCCGGCATCGGCACCGCTTGCCAGTCGGGCGAGGGCGGCTCCCACGAGGACCACGGCGGGCTCCACTGGGGGTCGGTGAACCACGCATGCAGGGCAATGCACTCCATGGAGGGCCGTTGGGCGGGGCACACCTTGAGGCAGTTGCAGATGAGCATGACCAGGGCCGTGTTGGCCTGGGCGGGCCACACCCACGGCGGGTCGTCGTCCCACGCCCCCGGCGGCGACTTTGGCGTTGTGGCCAGGACCTTGTTCCACGCAGCGCCGTCGTTGGCCTTGACAAAGCGCCGGAAGCGCCGGTCTGTCACTGCGGCCAGCTGGAAGGGGCGCCGCCCAAAGGCCAGGGTGTACAGCGTCACCCCGAAGCTCCACACATCGCACGCCTGCGCGTCGTACCGCTCCCCCAGCATTTGCAGGAGCACCTCCTCGCCCCACACACTGACCACCTCCTTGGCGTTGGCGTGGGCCAGGTACAGCATGTACATCTCGGGGGACATGTAGTGGAAGCAGCCCACGGGGGAGGCGCTGCCCGCCGCGGTGGTGGCGAAGCGAAAGTCGCCCAAACGCGCCTGCGTCCCGGCCCACTGCTCCATGGGCCGCCCCAGGCGCCGGCAGTGCAGGTACGCCTGCCGGGCGCACCGCAGCGCCGTGCTTTTGCCCTGGTGCGTGTGCGGCGCAAGCATAAAGTCCGGCGCGCCCCTGGCCGCCGCTGCGTGCACCGCGCGCGTGAGGTGTCCCGTGGGGAACCCCGGCTGCGCCGTGTCCCCCGCCACCACACCGTCCACGTCGCACACCAGGATGTTTTCGGGGGACACGTTGCGGTGCGCCACGCCCTGCGCGTGCATGTGCACCAGGGCGCTGGCCACCTCCCCCATCCACCGCCTAAAGGTGGCGTCTGCGGCCCCAAAGCCCCTGGAGGCGTGCCGCATGCTCATTAGGTGCAGCAGGTCGGCGTACGCCAACTCAGTGGTGGTCACCACCCCGGCAGTGGTGAGGGGCTGCGCCGAGAGCAGGCGCACGATGTTGGGGTGGGGCTGCAGCGAGCGCAGCATGTGCACCTCGCTCCACGCCCTGCTGGAGGGATGGGCCACCTTTACAGCCACGGGGCGGAAGTTGTGCAGGGCCACGGTGACGGTGCTGTGCAGGCCCGCCGCGTTGAGCATGCTGTTCAGTGGCGTCCACACAATGTACATGACTGCCCGGGAAAGTGTGCTCGGTGCGGCGCAGAGCCCAGCCAATGGTCACACTTTTGTTGTGCGGCGAGCGGCTCGTGTCAAATGCATTTTTCCCCCAGCACACCACAACATGGCGGTAGGGCGGTGTCGGATTGAAAGGGGTCCTCGATTTGGCCGCCAAAGCGGCTCACACAACTTGGGCGCCGCACCGCACGCGGTTGCTGTGGGCCATATCTCACCACTGCATCGGGGCATTTGGTGTGCACGGGAGCAGCAGCGCCCGCCGCCATGGACAACAACGTCATTGCGCAGCTGCGCCGCGCACTGCGCGACAGCCCGGAGCGACACACCCTGCACGATGTGCTGCACGGCAAGGCGCGGCTGGACGCCCTGGCGTGTCCCGACAAAAAAACACGCGCCCTGACCACCCGCCGGGTGGTGGTGGGTAAAAAGGCGGCTGTGGACCCGCCCTCGTGGCACCTGGCGCCCGCCGCGCCGGCGCCCGCGGGAGACGCCGCGCCCCTGCCCCGGCGCACATATGTGTACGCCCGGCCGCCCTTTTTCAGCGGCAGCAAGGGGGTCAGTGTGGGCATGTACGTCCTGCTGGACAGGAGGCGCGCCTTCTTCTCGGATGCGGGGCGGCTGCGGCGCCTGGTCAAGTGCATCGGCACCTCCCGCAGCTCGGGGGATGGGGAGCAAGTGCACATGCGCAACTTCAATTGGTTCTGCACCAACTATGGGCGGGGGAACCCGGTGGATGCGACGTACGGCCTGGGCGGGCAGCACGTCGTCTTCCCCCCTGCCCTGTCCACCGCGCTGCACGCGGGGTACCTGCGGGACGCCTTTGACGCGCACTGCCGGGAGGACGCGCGCACGGGGCGGAGGGGGCACATCAGTGTGCTGCACGAGGGCACACAGTACCCCACCACGGTGGCCCAGGTGAACTTTGTGTACTGGATGATGCGCAGCGGCATTGACGTGGTGCTCATGGCCAAGCAGGGGGAGGTTGCCGCGCACAGTCGGCGGTGCACCGCCCAGCGCAAGACGCAGCGCCAAGCCGCCAAGGTGGCCGGCACCGTGGTCAAGCGGCGCACATACGCCACCTCTGCCGACGCCGGGGTGCTGTGTGTGTCTGCCCCGGGAACACAGCTGGTGCTGCACCCGACAGGCAACGCGGTGGAGGGACCTGCGCGCCCGCCCTCCCCCCCGCGCCACGGCGGCACCAATAAACCCGCGTCAATATGGACCGCACTCGCAAAAGCGCCACTGGCGGGCAAGCCGCTGGGGATGACGACGCCGCGGCAGCCGCCGCCCGCTCCTCCGTGAGCATGGGCATGCAAGCCATGACCAAGTCCAAGATGCAGGCGCTGGCCGCGGACCCCCGCAACATTGTGGTGGCAACCGAGGCCGCCCGAACCACCTCGTGGGCCACGCTGCCGCCGGGGCAGAAGGTGCACATTCTGAATCACGCCTGGGCGCACTTTGACACCCAGGCGGCGCTGCACCCCGAAATGCCGGCTGAAGTGATTCGCAGCGGCATGCGCAAGGGCGCCTTTGGGGAGTTGGCGAGCACTGTGCCCACCGTCTTCCGGCGCACTTGCGGGCGGGTGCACCCCATCGACGACTTGTTGTGCGCCGAGGTGCAGGACATGCGGGACGCGATGCTGGACGATTTGGGCATACAGCAACAGAAATTCGACGGCGTCATTGACGAGGAGACTACCAAGAACAAGAGCATGGGCATGATCATTGCCCGCAATTTGCGCCCCATACAGGAGGGAGAGCTGAAGGGGAAGGACGTGCTTGACTTGACCTCTGCGTTGCGGAGTGCGGGGTACGACCCCGCCGATTTGGAGACCTCTGGCAACATCGTGAGCCGCATGCAGGCTGCTGGGCTGTCCACTGGGTCCATGTACCACTCCATCGCGGCGCCGCAGAGCCACAACCCCAAGACGCTGCCGCAGCCCACCACCGATGAGCGCGCCGGCGCCACTGGCGTCAGCGCCGAGCAGCAACGTTTGCAGCGCGTGGTGCAGGCTGCACAGGAACGGCAGGCCGCGGCCATTGCTGCTGCGTTTGAATGAATGCTTGACCACCCACTGCGTACATCAAACACACACACTCTGCCAGCCATGCACATTCCTGTGGAACTGTGTGTACACTCCCCAGAGGAGTATGTGCGCCACGCAATTGCTGCGTGCCGCCCCCTCTCGGCGCACTCTGGCAGCGAGAAGGATGCCTTGAACGACGCGGTGGACGCCCTGAAGCGGCGGGAGGACATGGACCCGGCTGAGGTGGAGCGCATGCGCGCCGACCTCAAGGCCTGTCTGCAGGGGGGCCCGCCCAAGCCCCCCCGCTCAGTGACATTTGCCGATGAAGCACGGCCCCAGCCCGCGGTGTCGGGCGAGCCCAGTCCTGTGGAGGCGGCAGCGCAACCGCAGCTGGATGTGGCCGGCGCGCCTGTAAAGAGCAAAAAGAGGCTGTACATGATCATTGCCGCCGCGGCGGCAGCCTTTGTGCTGGGCATTGTGCTGGTGCTGTGGCTCAGGCGGCGCAAACGGGCACCGGCGCAGTACGCGGCGGCGCAGTACGCGGCGGCGCAGTACGCGGCGGCGCCGGCCGCCCCGCTGCCGGCGCGCTTCGACGGGGGCGGGGGAGACGCGTACGCATACGACAGTGGCAGCAGGGTCCTGCCGCCCATTCGCTTCCCCCAATAAAATGGATGTCATCACTGTCCTCCCCGCTCTGTGCGACAACTGCGACGCCGGCCGACAGGCCGAGCCTGTAGCCACTGCATGTGAGCATTGTCTAACAAAAGTTGCGAAATACAACGAACTTACAAGACATGCATATGAGGGTGATTTACGGAGGACATTACATGTATACGTACTTGCAAAGAATCTAATGGAAAAACACAAATTGCCAACCCAAATAATGACTTGGTGCCTTGCAAACACTAACGACGAGTTTACTTACAATTTACAAAAAGCAGACACGTCTGTCTTTCAGATGTTCAACGTAGCTATTGGCGCCATTATTGGCATGGTGCCGATTGGAGAAATTGAAAGTATTTTGTCGTCAGCAAATTCCGAAACACTCGGGACTGAACTTAAGAAGCGACGCAGCATATATAAAGCAATTGCCAATGAAAATTTTTCATCACCCGGAGAATTGCGCGCAAAACTCATCGGGTTACAACAACAACAAAGTCCGACTTTGATTGAAGCGGTCAATTCGGTGGATAAGCTGGATGCCCAAGGCGTCGAAACCCTCGTATATAGTACAATTGCACCAGCGTCAGGAGCTGGAGGAGCTAATGGGATGGCCCGTGTGGCGGCGCCCGTCTCGGAGCGCACGCCCGTCTCGGAGCGCACGCCCGTCGATGCGCGCGAGCTGCCGTCCCCCGTCAAGGAGTTCATCCACACCCTGTGCGGCATGCACCCCGAGGCCGCGGCAGAGGCCACGGCGCATTGGCGAAAAGGCGCCCCCCGCCCCCAGCGCCACCTACGGCAAGTGTACAAGGCCATTCGGGAGCTGGTGAAGGAGTGCGGCGGAGACTGCCACAGCTCCGAGGAGTGTGTGCGCATGTGCAGGTTGTGCGGTGTGTGAAATTAGAATTCAGAGTCGGCGCCGAGCGCAGTGGCCACCAGGGCCCGACGGTGCTCCAGTAACTTGAGGCCATAAATGCAAAAAGTTTCCACCGAGATGTCGTCCTCGGCGCGCGAGGACGCCGCCGCGCTGGCGTCGCCACCCGACGCCGCGCCGCCCACGTCGCCCCCGCCGGGCCCGCGGGAGCGCTTGGAGGTGCGCCCGGGCACGTAGTTGTAGTTCACCACCACCATCTTGAAGTTGCACGCCGAGGAGCGCATGTCAAACACCTTAAAGGCGCGCTTGGCGGGGGGCATGTTGTTCTCGTCGCAGTACATGTCCCACACCTTGCGCAGCTGGTCCTCCTCCACGCGGTACTCGTCAAAGTGCGTCACCTCCCCCGACAGCGACACGTAGTCCAGGGGGTTCAGGGGCAGCCGGTGGGCCTGCAGGGCGCCCTGCCCGTCGTAAAAGGCGGGGTGCGTCTCCAGCCTGACGCCGTTGCGCGGCGCAGTGGGCAGGATGGTGCCCAGCTTGGGGTCCACCGCGGTGAACCAAAAGGCCCGGGCGTCCTTAGGGGCCGGGGTGAACATCTTGGGCGACACCAGCATGTGCGCCCCGGGCTGCAGGTTCATGAGCAGGCGGGACTGCATGCGCTTGATCTGCAGCGGCATGATGTCGGTGATGTCGGCGCTCTGCACCTGCTTCTCCAGCTTGTACGCCTGCATGCGCCCAATCAGCTCGTAGTAGCACCGCACTGTCTTGGCGTAAATGGCGGCCTTTTCGCCCTTTACGCGCTCCTTCAGCGTGCCGTCCTGCGTCGTGGGCTTGTAGTCCATGGTGATGTACGCAAAGCGCCGGGTGAGGGAGCCCCCCGCGTCCTGCAGGTTGGTGGCCAGCTCGTTGCCGGCGATGATGCCGTTGGCCTCGATGTTGGTGTTGTAGGGGTGCAAGTTCTTCTTCTCGGCCTGCACATCCTCCCCCGTGGTGAGGGACTGCAGGGTGGCCTGGTTCATGGTCATCTCGCCCTTCATCTCGGGCATCACCCACAGCCAGGCACCGTCCAGGAAGCCCGCCACCCAGTCGTCCTTGGCGTTGATGGCCACCACGCGCACACGCTCCTTGGGGTACATGTCCTTCATCACGTCCACCAGGGTGGACTTGCCCGACCCCGCGCAGCCCACTATGAGCAGGGTCTGCTCCTCCTTGTCGGCCACCTTGAAGGGGCACAGCAGGCGCCCCAGCATGCCGTACAGGAACCACCGGGACTCCTCGTCAAAGTGCTGTGTGTTGGGCACCGTGTCAAAGGCGTCGGTGGGGATGTCCATGGCGGCCGAGTAGGCACCAGTGTCCCAGAACTGCGGGTCCATGTACGCGTCGTGGTACACACAGGCACACATGTCCACCAACTCGGGCGACTCGTGGGCCAGCCACCGCGCCTCCACGGTGTTGCTCTCGGGGTTGCGCCACGAGTTCTGCACCACGCCGTTGCGCCAGGCCACCAGGGAGCGGTCCGGCTTGAACAGGGGCCACATGGACGTCTCGGTGTTGCGCAGTGTGCTGGCCACAAACTCCACCGAGGTGTGCTCCCGCAGCCACCACTGGTCCCACCGCGTCTGCGGCTGTGTCTCGTGCAGCGCCCACTTCTCAATGGTCATGTTCTTACCGTCCCGCTTCAGGGGCTTCCACGCCGATGTGGGGGTGCCAGAGGCCCACACCCGGGTGTACACAAACTCGTCGTCCCGCCGCAGGCCCTGGATGCTGGCCTGCCGCCACAAAAAGAACACCAGCTGCAGCTTGGTGGAGGCAGGGGGGTGAGCCGGCATGGCGGCGCGGGGGACGTACTCCGCCAACAGGTCGTCGGGCACCTCGCCCCCGCGCCCACCGCCGCCGCGCCCGCCGCCGCGCCCGCCGCGCCCGCCGCCCCGGCCCCCCTGACCGCCGCCCCGACCGCCGCGCCCGCCGCCGCCCGCCGGCGCCTCGAGTCGCAGGGGCCCCCCCCCATTCCCCGGCCCGTTTGCGCCGCCCACGGCTTGGTTGTTCATGCCCGCCTCGGCCCACATGGCCACGGGGTCGTAGGCGTGCAGCACATTGGCGCTGCCGGCCTCGGGCAGCACCTCGTCCCCCTCCTCGTCCTGCTCCAGGTGCACCGTCACCTCCCGCTCCAGCATCTCCAGCACCGCGCGGGTGCGCCCCCCCAGCCCCGGGTCCAGTGCCTCGGGCACATTGGCGGGGCGCAGCTCCAGGGGCGTGTCGGGGTGGCTCCGGAAGCCAAAGGGGCACGCCCGGAAGGGCGAAGTGGCGTCCAGCACGTGCACCGGCGACCGACTGAACATGGCCAGCTCCCGCATGCGCAGCACCGCCAGCATGGCGGTGTACGCCATGTTCAGCACCGACACACAGCGGTACACCAAATCGTGGGCCACATACCGTGTGTCGGGAATGACCACATTGGTCAAGCCCATGTTCTCCACCTCCCCCAGCACCTTGAAGAAGCCCTTGAGAAGGTCTGCGTGGCGCTCCTGCAGGCCCACCTCTGCCAACTCCTCCCACCTGCTCAAGCCGTACTCCTCCACAAAGAAGAGCAGGGTGTCCTGCACACTGCGCTGGTTGTGCAGGTAGTCCACCTCCATCATTTGCAGGTACTCCACCATCTGCACCACTGTGCCGCTCTCGTAGCGCATGCGCGCGTTGACCCGCCCAGAGGCGGGGAAGGACACACTCTCCATGAACTGCTCATAGGTGATGGGCGAGTGCTGCTCCGGGTCGGCGATGCCAAAGGCCAAGCCGCCGTGGGTTTTGGTGTGCGCCTCGGCCCTCGCGGCAGCCTCTGCGTTGGCACTCATTTCGCGGCAAGTGTAAATGACAATAAAACTTCGCGCAGGTACACGCTGCCCCGCTGTTGATATGAATCGTAAAAGTGTTGGTGGAGGCAAGCGCCAGCGGGCGCCAGGGTCCAGCGCAGGCGCCCCCCGCTGCCCCGCCAAGCAGCACCGGGCCGATGCAGCGCCCCGGCCCACCGCCATTGTGCGCCCTCCCGTGGCGGTGAGCCGCAGCTTGACCACTCTGCAGTTGTGGATGGCCTGCCCCGCCACCCGCGACAACCTGTTGCTGGTGCAGAATGCCCTGGAGACCCGGTGCGCCGCGGCGCGGCAGGCGGGCGTCTTGGCCACTGTCTCCCTCAACGTGCCCGTGGCCTCGCCCGCCGCCATGCTGCAGTGCGTGCACAGGTGCCGCCGGCAGCAAAGCGCGAGGGACACCGCGGCGCCGTCTGTGGGCCTGTGCGTCACAGTGGCGCCGCTGTGGCGCACGCAGCAGACATTCCACTTTTGCTTGGCGGATGGGCGGCCCGTGGTGCAGACCACGTGTGTGCAGCCGCCCGACGCGGCTGCCTTTGGGCGGGCGCTGCGCGCCGCGGCGCACAAGGCGCCCCAGTGCGTGCCCCTGTTACGGCGGGTGCACTCCAATGCCCTCTCTGCAGACGACGCGTACACCAGCTTCCAGGCGGTGCGGGGGCTGCTGGGTTCGGCGCAAGAGGCCAGCGTCACTCCCTGCCTCTTTGACGCCACGGCGGTGCACTGCTTTGCAGACACGCGGCACGGCGAGCCGCACAGCGCCGTGTACACGCAGTGCGCTGAGCGGGCCACTGCGGTGCACCACATAGGCGGCATGGATGTGTGGCACACCGTGTCGCGCCCAGTGAAGCACGCCGCCATTCCCTCTGTTGTGGCGCCGCACGCCGTGGCGGTGCAGCAGGAGTTGCTGGCCGAGGTGGCGTGGGACGGGCACCCGGTGCACGGCTGGCGGGTGCTCTTTGTGCGGCGCAGCGAGGGCGGCAACATGCACGCCGCGGAGCAGGGTCTGGCCACTGGCGCTGTGGCCTGCAGTGTGCAGCTTCAGTACAGCGCACCCCCCACTGTTCGCTTGAACAAAGAGGCTCACCAACGCGCGGTGCAGTGTGGGCTTAGGGTGATTCAGTACATTTTGGAGTTGGTGTCGGGCACACAGTCCTAAGCACGGTCATGGCGTCTTTCATTGCACGCGCACTGGCGTCAGCTGCGTGCGCCGTGCTCTCCCAGCCCTCCTCCTTTTCGTTGCTGCACTGCAATGTGAACCAGTCTGCGCACTTGACGCAGCCCACGGCGCTCCTGATGCCCATGGCCACCGCGGCGCCGGTGCATGTGCCCATTGCCTCCGCGGCGCCCGTTGCCTCCGCGGCGCTGGCCGGCTCTTGTGTGCACTACGACACATCGGTGGAGCACACCGAGACGCGGGACCCGGTGTTCGGGTCCTCGCCGGGGTCGGCGTGGCACGCCGCTCGCAGCGGGGCGCTGTCGTGGCTGCGCTACGTGCTGCGCGTGTACCGCTTCGGGCACGTGGACGACGCCGATGTGTGCCACGGCATGTCGCCCTCGCTCTCGGCGCTGTACTGGTCGGCGCACGCGGGGGAGTGCGCCGGGGTCCTCTCGCGGCACCTGCAGTTTGACGCAGAGGTGACCTTCCACGTTCTCATGGTGCTCACCACTGCGCTCGTGTGCGCGCTGTGCGTCAACGCGGCCGCCAAGGCGTGCTGCAGCGGGGAGTGCCTCTGCTTTCCCTGGCGCCGGCGGGCAGAGTACGTGGCGCTGCCGGGGTACGCCGCGCCCCCTCCCAGGCGGGCTGCGCGGGTGGAGGACGAGGCGGCTGGCAGAGCCATGACTGCGGCGCAAACCAGGGACTTGCAGGCCATGCTGCACTCGATATATGTGCAGAGCGCAGTGGATGAAGCCCGGTCGGAGGAGGCCGCTGCTGAGTAGGATCGCAATGCATTTCATGGTGGCCCACACACACACACACACTCACATTTGTAGGCCCCGGGGGGCGCCACTGGACGCAGCCCGCGCTATCTTTGACACGGTGCTCTTTGTCAGGGACACTGGTCCGGCGGACTGCATCTTTTTGCTCGTGTGGGGGGCTGTCGAGGGGCGCACCTGGCTGCGCTGCGTGGTCACTTGCGAGATGGAGTCCAGCGGCAGCAGACGACGCCGGGAGCCCACCGACGACGCCGCGGGCTTCCACAAAGCGTCCATCTCGTCCTCCGGCACAGGCGTCGTTGCCCTGGGGGGGGGACGGTCCAGGACACTGCCGGCGCGGGAGTGGCGCTCGGAGCCAGCCGCCGCCTCTGCCCCGCGCGGGGCGGCGCTTCTCGCGGCCCCCGGGAGAACCGACTTGGTGCCTTGGCTGGCAGCAGCCTGGCTGGCAGCAGTCTGGCTGGCAGCAGTCTGGCTGGCAGCAGTCTGACTGGCAGCAGTCTGGCTGTCGGCAGTAGTGTCGGCAGTCTGGCTGGCAGCAGTCTGGCTGGCAGCAGCCTCGCTGGCAGCGGCAGTGTCGGCAGTCTGGCTGGCAGCAGCCTCGCTGGCAGCGGCAGTGTTGGCAGTCTGGCTGGCAGCGGCAGTGTCGGCCTGGCTTGGGACTGCGGGGGGCGACACCGGGTCGATGACGGGCGAGGAGGGCACCGGGGGCCGCCGTGTCGTCTTGCTCCTTTTGCGGGCCTTGCTCCTCACCGAGCTGGGGGTGGCGTCCTCTGCTGCGTCGTGCTGCGCCTTCCACGCGCTCACCTGGGACGCCGTGGGCGCCCGGTGGCTGTTCACGTGCGTCGCCGAGTCGTGTGCGCCCATGGCCGCCACTCCCCGCGCCGAGGGGGCGGTGGCGGCGGCGGCGGCGGCCTTGACAGTGGTGCGGTGCATGGCGGTCTGCCACAGCCCCCACACCAGCGCCTGCGTGACCAGCAGGTGGAAAAAGCGCCCATCGGTGTACCCCGACACATCCACCAGGATGGCCGGCTCGCTCACCAGGCAGCTGACCACTGTTTGCACAAAGAGGGGCAGGTCGGCCTCGGACATGCGCGAGATGCTGTACCCCGCGCCCGCGTCGTTGACCACCTCCCTGCGCACGTAGGCCATGAGGGCGCCATTTATCATGGCCAACAGGGTCTGCACCCTTGCCCCCGGGGCTCTGCCAGGCACCTGGCTCAGCCAGCTGTCCACCGACTCCTGCCACTGCCCCGCGCTCCAGTGCGGCACAATGGCCAGGGTGCGCCGCCAAACATCGTTCAGGATCTCCGGGGTGGGGTGCGCAATGGTGCGGCGGATGCCAGAGTCCACCTCCTGGTGCATGTACTCCAGGGCACTGAAAATGGCCCGTCGAGCCACCATGCTCAGGCGCGCCGCGTCGCCACTGGCAAAGAGCGCGTCCACGGCCTGCACCTGCACCGTGCAGGGCACCGCCGCCTCGGCGGCGCTGGCGTGGGACTTTGTGTCGGAGGACATTGTGGTGTTACCAAGGCGAGCAACGCAGTGCGTTGTTACGGAGTGTGTCGGTGAAAAATGTATTGCGCGGCTTGTTTGTGGTGGGTCTGTGTGTGTGTGTGTGTGTGTGTGACCCCTTTGGGGGTGCGGCTGCGCGCGGGGGCCGAGCAAGGGCTCAGCCACACCCCAGCCACGCGCCGCCCGCCGCCGTACAAAACAAGCAACACCACAGTACAAAGTCGGGTGTGTGCACAAAGTGGGGTGTGTGAAAACGTGTTCACAGGCATGAGTGTGCAAGACGTGGACCGGGTGCTGCACCTGCTGGCGCAGCCGGCGCCGGCCAGCTCGCCCGAGGCGCGGGGCGATGTGGTGCGGGTGGCCTACTCCGTGCCGGGGAAGTGTGTGCGGGTGGTCACTGTGCCCAGGTCCCACATTGTCACTTGGCACGACCAGCACATGAAGTGGGACTCGGTGCTGCGCTTCAAGGATTGGTACCGCCTCATGGCCTGCGCCCCGGCCTGTGTGCCGGGGTCGGGCGCCGACCCCGCCGACTGCGCCGCGGCGCAAGCCCTCCTGCAGCGGGCCGTGATGGACCTCAGCTCCAAGACCGCCAACTCCAGCACCCACGCGTGCCGCTCCCTGGTCACTGGGGCAGCCACCCTGCGCTCCCTGCAGCACGCCACCAGCGCGGTGGAGTTGGTCATGGCCTCGGCCGACTTTTCCCACATCGCCGCCGCCCGGCGCATGGAGACAGCGTCGGCGGCCACCTCGGCCGCGCAGCGCCCAGTGGCCCCCACCGGCCTGCGTGCCCAGCAAATGCGCGCCGAGCGGCGGGGCAAGGGGGTGGGCCGCGCCGCGGGGGCAGGCCCCGCGCAGCAGGGCGCCGCCGCCGGCGGCACCGTCTCTGGCACCCGCAACGTGGCCGCGGCCCGGCACGCCGTGGCGGTGCTCACATCGGGCTCCCTGGACACGGCCTTTTGCGAGGCGTGGGGCGCCATTGCCCACACCCCCCTGGAGGCCACCAGGGGCGGCATTCACAGCAGCGTGTGCAACGCTGCCGTGGACGACTCCCAGTTTGAGACGTGGGTGGACACGTGGACGCGGGTGGTGCAGGGCGACGCCGCCGCGGTGGGCCTCATCAAGTTCGCTGCGCTGCTGAACGAGGGCGGCGCGGCGCGCAACAACCTGCCCCCGCCCCTCAACGGCGCCGTGGAGTTCATCACGCACTCCCTGCGCAAACCCAGCGGGGAGTGGCCCCTGCGCTACCCGCCCTCCAGGAAGTGCATGAAGAGCATCCCTGTGCCCCTGCGCACCTTTGGCGCGCCAGTGCACATCCCCGCCCTGGCCTTGCTGCACGTGTGCAGCGACCCCGCGTACAAGAGCCAGCGCAAAGCCGCCGCGGTGTGGTACGCCGCGTGGGGGCACCGCCTGGTCTCCTTCAAGACCATGCTGGTGCAGCTGTACCGCGTCGCTGCGTCGCCGCCCTTCAAGACGTCTGACCGGGCCCTCCTGGACTTGGTCAAGCCCATTGTGGAGGCGGCGCCCCCCGGCGGCGCCGCGGCGGGGCTGGCGCGCCCCCTGTCCACCGCCGGCGGCCGCAACAGCACCCTGATCTCCTTTTGGGAGCTGCTGCACGGCGAGGACCCCAGCGGCTGCCGCACGGCAGCCCCCGCGTGGTGGTGGAACCCGCGGGCGCCGCACCCCGTCGCGCGGGACAGCCGCGCCTTTGTGGCCAACTACGCCCGCGCGGCGTACTCCGCCATGCCCGACAGCGCCGACTCGTGCCACCCCTTCAGCGAGCCCCAGCGCCACGCCTCTGTCCTGTGCAGCGCCGCGGATGTGCTGTGGTCGGTGCAGGCGTGGGACGAAGCGGCCAGTGTCGTGGCCGGGACGGCGTACACTGGCCGCGGGCCGGACGGTGGCGCCCGGGCCGCCCGCGCCACCGTCCTGGCCCTGCTGGGCAAGAGCGCCGCTGACGGCATCGGGGAGCTGGTGGCGCCCAAGCTGGGCGCGGGGGTCACCCAGACGCTGCTCCGCGTGGCGCAAAGCACCCTGCCGCTCAGTGTGTTCCCCTGCCCCCCCCGCGCCCCCAACCCGGGCATGCACATGCCGTGGAGCGACGATGTGCAGGAGCGGCGGCGCACGGCGCTGTTGGCCATACGGGCGCACGACAGGGCGCGCGGGGTGGGCCGGGCGGAGTGGGTCAAGTGGCAGGGGGACAGCAACGCCACAGTGATGGCGCAGTGGCTGAATGCGTGGCGGGCCTTTGAGCTGAAGCAGCAGGGGAAGCCCCACCGGCAGTGCGTCTTTCACGCCGTGCCCCTGCTCCTGACCTGGCCCCTGCACGACGACGCGGACGACATTGCCTTTGAGGAGGACATTGTGTCGGTGTTCACAGAGGTGGACAGGTTCCCCGGCACCTCCTCCCGCCAAGTGTATGCACTGTTCAGCGGGGAGGTGCGGGAGGAGGCCAAGGAGGCCCTGGAGCACGCCCTGCGCAGCGGCGTGCGCTGCGTGGTGCCCGAAAGCAACCCCAGCCCCAGTGTGCACCTCATGGACAGCGCCGCCAATGCCTGGAACAGGGCGCGCCACCGGCAAGTGGTGCACGCGCAGCGGGGCGGGGAGATGCAGCCGCCCGGCCCCCCGGACAAGCCCCTGCACGGACCGCCAGCGTCGTACGTGGTGGGACCCCTCAAGGAAAGCGCGGTGCGTGTGGAGATGGCGGCCCGGGGGGTGCTCTTCCTGGCCGGCATCAACGCGGCGCACCACGACTGGGACGAGTGCAGCATCCTGGTGGCCTCCAACGGCATCTTCCTCACACTGCCGCGGGGCATGCCGGCCAACATCGACGAGCGGGCGGCGTCGTCCTGGGCCCGCCGCAACAAGACCTCCATCCGGGGGGCCAACGCCGTTGTGGATTTACGGCGGGGCATTGGAAGCGCCCTGGCCAGGGCGCTGCGCGGACAGCTGCGCGGCACCGGGGAGCAAGTGGCGGCGGCCGAGAAGCTGGCGTCCACCCCCCGCGGCACCTTTGGGGTGGCCGCGGACGGCCTGGGGTCCGGCGCCGGGGGGGTGGGGTGGGTGTGGGGCAACGCCGCGGGGTACCCCCACTTGGCCCCGCAGCTGTGGGGGGACGCCGAGGAGAGCGGGGCCGCTGCCGTGGCGGCCGACACAACGGCGTTTTACCCCGCCACCAAGCGCACCAAGCGGGACTTTTCAAAGGCGGTGGGGGAGTGGTTGGACATGTTTGGGTGGGGCGCCGCGGCGGGGGACATTGAGCTTGCATTCGTGAAGATCAGCACTAGGTAGGCGCCGCGCTGTAATAAAATGCCGCCGCTTCCCGCCGCCCCCAAGTGGGAGACACACCCCATTGAACAGAAACTGGCCAGGGGAAAGTTCTGGTGGAGCCGCGTGAGCGTCAACGGGGCCGACTTGTGGGCCGTGCTGGACACTGCGTCGCACGACTTGCTCATCCCCGACGCCGAGGCGTGCACCCAGTGCGCCGACAGGGCCGCCAACCCCGACAGCAGCAACGGGGCCCGGGCCGAGCCCAAGCACTTTAGCATCGAGACGGTGCACGTGAGGCAGGGGGACGGGACGGTGTGCACCTCCGAGCAGACTTGCGCCCGCGCGCCGGTGCACTGGATCGTGTCGGCGGAGCGCCTGGGGTACGCCGTGCGGGGGGTGGGTCCCTCGGAGCAGACCAGCGCCGCGCTGCCCTTTGTGGGCGTGGGCCTGCCCCTGGCGGGGAACCGGGGGCGCATGTGGTACCACCCCAACCCGGTGAACCACGCCCGCTCGGCGTGCGTCCGGATGCTCCTGAAGCCCGCCATTGAGCACGGGCACAAGCACTCGCTGCCCTGTGTGCGCGTGACGCAGTGCGCCGTGAACGGCGGGGCGCCGGCGCCGGTGTCGTCGGACCTGGGCGCCGCCATGCTGGACACGGGCACGCCGGGGTGCGTCATTCCGCACGAGTGGGCGCCGGCCCTGGCCAAGCGCCTGGGCGCCCCCAAGGGCGACACAGTGGCGTGCGGCACCGACGTGGTGGCGCACATTGGCCCCGAGCTGCAGGTGGCCCTCAAGTCGCCCTTTTTCGGGGGGACGGCGGACTCCATGCACCGCCGGTACGGCGTGTGCGCCATCATTGGCAGCGAGAGCATGCGCGGCTTTGGCGTGGAGTTCTACTACAAGGAGGGCATTGTGCGGTGGACCCCCCTGAAGCTGTGACGCCGTTCCACGTGCGCGCTTTGGTGTGCGGCCTGAATAAATAGACACTCCTTCCCGCATGCACCCACGTTACATTGCTGAATCATGGCCGCTGCTGGCGGGGGTACTCCTTACCAGAATCTATATCGGGATATTAATTATTCCGTCAAAAGAATGTTTGTTGATGGTCCTGTGGATCAGGGGATTATAGATATTGTAGAAAAGATTAAGGGTGAAACACAACAACCTCAACAATATTATCAGCTTGCATTGTTAGCAGATGAAGCAATCAATTACTACATACATGTTATTAAAGCAGATGGCAAGGGGAAGGAGTCTAAGGAGAAGAAGGAGTCTCTCAGAGCTATTATTGTCGGCATTGTGGGCGTTATTGCTCCATCCAAATCTCGAAGTACAGGAAATCTCCTTACCTCACTATTTTACGCAAATAGAAGAGACCACGAAGAGGACTTTACAAGTGCATTAAACGGTCTGTATGCCATATTAAGGTTGTCCCGGCGACATTCTGAAGGCCGCGCGCCCGCTCCGGAAACCGAGGATACACCTTACAACTCGCTAAATGACAATATTCAACAACCCGCTCCGGAAGCTGGTAGTACCGAATATGAAGAAACCGAGGATACACCTTACAACTCGCTATATGAGAATATTCAACGCGACGTTTATGTTACTTGGAACGGAGATCAAGTGGAGAAGTGCATTACGGATCTTCTACGTGATATTTACGATCAAACACAACAATCTCGAAACAATACTGAGCTTAAACACTTAGCACGGCGAGCAGTCCGTTGGTACATAAAACGTATACTCTCGGGAATCGATGACAAGACGATGGAGTCTCTCAGACATATTATTGGACACATTGTGGACGTTATTGCTCCAAACCAATCTGCATCATTAATAGGTTTCTATGATAAGCTAGTGGAAACCCTAAAAAACATTGACAAAGAGGGCTTTACACATGCAGTGAACGGTCTGTATGCCATATTAGATTGTAGTCCCGGCCCCAATGTAAACGAAGCAATAGAGACCCATTTCAATACCGCCCCGGCTAGTTCCAGTTCCAGTGATGATACAACGGCCGTCACAGCTGATGAAGAAGATAATTCTGACATGGAACTAAGTTCAGGTTCAGGAGGATCTATAGATGATAGTTCCAGTAATGGTAAAACGGCCGTCACAGCTGATTACACGAAACTATATAGTGACATCTACCACGACTACTACTCTAATTTAGGAGGATCTCTAAATGATGACGACAAACATAGTTATACTAAGGTTTTGAATAGTATATATCAAGAAACACAAAAAGAAGATGATTATAATCTTACTGGTTGGGTGCTAGAAATACTCCAAGAATATCTAGAGCTGAAATTGTCTACAGACCCATCTACCGACGTAATGGACTTTCTAAAACGAACTGCTGTGAGAATTGTAACAGTTGCTCAGACATATCAAAAGGACAGATTTGTTCAATTATATGATGTGTTTGAGAACAGCTTGCAAACTTATGATAAAGAGTTGTTTCAAAGTACAGCGACTGAGGCGTTTGGTTTATTTGGTCGACCACTTAATGATAGGCTCCAGAATAAAATAAATACCTACTTCGGCGAGACTATTCCAGAACCAGTTCCAGCACCCGGAAATCCAGCACCCGGAAACGTTCAATCGGGAGCAGGGCGACAACCTGTAATCAATGTCACGGACAACGAAAAACCACTGACCGAGGGCGTTGCCTTTGGCAAGTACCAATGGAACACCATAAATGACGCGTGTAAATACCTGGACAGTGTTTTGCATAGTATAGACCATACTTCGTCCAAAGTGAAAGAATTCCTCAATGGTGCATTTGGTACTACTGTAGAAAACCCAGATATGTTAACTGCTGCCACCCATCTGACTCGATGGATCGACACAAAGTACTTACCCATCCGTGATCAGCGCCAACTTGTCGCAAATGCAAAGGGTTATGATACACCATTGATCAGTAATTTTATGCATCAAAATACAGCTGCCAAGTGGTATGCAAGTATGTGGACCATGTTCAGTAATATCTTTTCGAACTCAACGACGCCACCTGGCTTAGAAATCAATGAAATTAAGGGTGGTAAAAGAGTGCCTGAAAACAGTATGAAGTATCGCATTGGTGAATACGGATTTAAAACTGAATCGAAAGCCTTGAAATTTATGAAGGCCCTATTGAAATTGTTTGAGACCGATTCGCGAAAAGTAGTAATGCATCTGTTAGCCATGGCCAAACTACCGCAGGAGATACGCCTTTCCCTTAAGGATGTGGAATTGCTTTATGGGGCGTTACAGAATTTAATGAGTGGGAAAGATACGGATTTCGATTTATCGGGTAAATCTCGACAGATCTATGAAAACATCAAAAAGAATACACGGCCATGTCTGGAATTACCTTGTAGCTTCGTTATTCATCCACAGAAGTTAGTATTAACTGGATGGTACGACATTGAAGTAGCTGACGATGTTTCCAAAACGACAGTCAGATTTGGCAATTACTCATGGCCCTCGGTCGACGACGCCGCTCGGGCTCTTGACAGGGTGATGATGGAATGTGTGGACGGCGGCGATCAAGAGAAAGTACTGGGATTTTTGAAAGGTTTGATCAGAGATGAGTTTCCCAGCGGCGAACCTTACCAATACGAAGCCACACTATTGTCTCTAATGGGCTCGTTAGAACCGGCAACATACGGAATTCTTAAATGCGATGGCACGAGGCTACCACCGTCTGAGTTGGATGACTTTAAACATTTGCCAATGGCAAATGAGACCGAAGGAATGGTTTATGATGCAATATCTACAAATATTGTAGATTATGGGCCAACGATATACGACAAACCTGCGTTAACTCCAAATATGGTAGACTTCAGGCCAGTAAGTTCGGCTCGACGGGCCAAAGTTGACATGCAGTACCAATACGAATTTAACTTTGCATGCTTTGATACTGAGATGGATTATGAGCAGTATTTTGACACTCTAGAACAGTTTGTTGTTTTGGATCCTTCGCGTGTCAAACGCCATTTAAAACTACTAGGTGAAGAATCAGACAAACCCTTGACTATCCAAATTGAAGAAGCTAAACTTAAAAAGGTACAGCACCATCATGGGGAAAAACAACTTAAGATACGCCCGCAGTCCCTTTTACTGGCTGCAATGTACCCCCCAATTGACAACTTTACAGTGTACGGCGGTTTGGCAGAGCCTTCCCCGATTGAGAAAGATGATGCTGTTGCCGTACAGTTTGGCTACTATAAATGGGACAGTGTGGCGGATGCGTCGCTGTACATGGACAGACTATTGAATGCTGACCACTACTACTTTAGGGAAAAAGCGAGTGATGCATTGGCTGGACTGTTAAACGAACCCGTGTCTGATAAAACCGGTAATGATGTTATGAGACGGATCTTTATACAATTGGCAGAAGAGTTAATCGCCAGTACAGAACCTTGGGAAATTAACGACGACACTTTTGTATTTCGCACCAACCAGTGCGTGCAAGGGGTACCCGGAGCTAATTGTTCGGGCATTCCACAGCTACCTGAAACCCCGACTATTGACACAGAGTTTACTGCCCTGATGCCATTAATGCCAAGGTATACATATGGAATGTATAAATTAGGCAGCTATGTCTTTAAAACTGAAAGCGACATGGAGAAATTCAAAGAAGATTATAGAAATATAGTTGGGATAAGACGCCGCATTCACGACAAACTTCTAAATGTGTATACACCCCCACAAACCTCTAGCATGCGTGGGTGGCTGTATGCAGGAATTCAACCACAATCCCTTTCTCTGTATCATCGATATCCGGTGCTTGGAGTGAACCTAGAGCCTATTGAACAAGCGTTAAATGGTGAATCCAAAGAAATTGATCGTGTAAAGGAAATTGATACTGAAATGGGCGTTAAACAAACATATGACCCAGATGGGCGTTTGGGATTTTTGGAAAAAATCAGACAAATGAAAGATATCGTGGAAAATATAGCTCAAACACAAATAAACGACAATAAGGATGTACTTCGTGTGAATCATCTGTTCGACCCATCAAAGAACACCGATAATGGAGAAGGTTCCGGGAGTGCCGACAATATGGGGGATGAACCTTCTGTCAGAGGAGCAGACGGAGGGCGCATGGCTATGGACCCTTTGGAGGAATTACCTGTAAATCAAAATCAAGGAGTCGTAGTTCGTCGGAGTTCGTCCAAAGGCTCTACGGGCCTAATTAGGGCCCTTTACGCGGAGGACGCAGAAGAATACATTAGGGATGAATTACCTGTAAATCAAAATCAAGGAGTAGAACAAGGTTCGTCCAAAGGCTCTATGGCCCTTTTCGGAGGGCACAGGGAATATAAGACTACGGGCCCTTCTTATGAACGGCCTATTTATCAAGAAGAAGTCCAACTTCCACCTGCAGCAGGGCAACCCGAATTTACAGGGTCAGTACAAGTTTCGTCTTTAGACTTTTCGGATAACGAGGCGGAGTACCTCCCCTATCAGAGTCCTGAGGACGAGGAATTTTATGTCAATCAAGAAGCAGAACAAGGTTCGTCCAAAGGCTCTACGGGCCCTTCTTATGAACGGCCTATTTATCAAGAAGAAGTCCAACTTCCACCTGCAGCAAGGCACTCCGAATTCACAAAGAGAGGCGGGAGGAATGCGGCAACCAGGTCTGGTATGGGGGGTACTTCGACAACGCAATTTCATGGTAGCCCCAATGGCGTATATAAATACAGTCGTGAGGCAGTCGAAAATCTGCTGCGGCAGTACGACTCTGACATTAAATTGAACGAGATGGAATCCAGACCGAAAAAGAGCAGTCGCATGGCTCAAGCGAGGGCGATTCTGGCGGGCCTGAATGCATCCTCGGGGGGTGGCGCAGCCCAATCACGGGCAGCACCACGGGCAGCACCACCGGCAGCACCACCGGCAGCACCACGGGCAGCACCACGGGCAGCACCACGGGCCAACCGACACCAAACAAGATGAAGTACCTGGCGCAGGCCAATTTTGGGGGGATTATAAGCCAGCGGGAGTCTACGCCAATGGTAACCCGTTCAAAAAATATGTCGAACCTAGGTATTCATCCAACGCCGCTATTCAAATCGAAGGCGGGAAATGGATTGCCTTCGATTAAGGCAACTGCCCCGCTGAGCGTTGCCCCCCCGAATCGACATCGTTAACCATACCCCCCAATAGCGAATGCGAATGACAAAGGAGACGCGACAGTTGGCTCTGGTGAATCTTCCCAACGCGGCATTTGAAGGCGTAGCAGGTGCAGGAGCCTACTTACTATGAGGACTAAATGCTGTAGAGTAGGCACACTATCGTATGCAGCATGAATAAATAGACACTTCCACACCCAACTCTCGCAAATATGGCCGCCGGGGGAGCCGAATACAATTACTTGGGTGGTGCCGAACTACCGGAACAAAATCATACTGAATTGGGGCCTGCAGCACAAAACGAACCGGTGCAAACGCGGTCGGTGCAATCGCGACAAACTTATAAACCATTAGGGGCACCAGATCCACGCTTGGCGCAACCGGGGCCAAACAATCCACGCTTGGGGCCTGCAGCACGAAACGAATCGGTGCAAATGCGACAAAATACTACACGCCGTGGTTCCCTCCCAGCAGGGCACTCCGAATTCACAAAGAGAGACCGTGTGGCACGCAGGCCTGGATCCGAAGCTACTTCGACAACGCAATTACATGGTAGCCCCGATGGCGTATATAAATACAGCCGTGAGGCAGTCGAAAGTCTGCTGCGGCAGTACGGCTCTAACATTAAATTGAAGGAGATGGAATCCAGGCCGAAAAAGAGCAGTCGCATGGCTCAAGCGAGGAAGATTCTGGCGGACCTGAATGCATCCTCGGGGGGTGGCGCAGCCCAATCACGGGCAGCACCACGGGCAGCACCACCGGCAGCACCACGGGCCACCGACACCAATGGGAATGCGAATGACCAAGGAGACCCGACAGTTCACTCTAGTGAATCTTCCCACGAAGCTGCGGAACCACGCCGTTTGCCCGGTGCGCGACCGGGCGCGGGCGCGGAGGCTCTTCCTCGGGCACCCCGCCCCCCGTCTGTTCAACGCCACCCGATCCCCTATGGGGAAAATAATGGTACTGTAGTACCTGACTCGGAAAGTGACTCGGACAGCGGTGATTCATCCGGGGGAGCGGGTGCCGAGGAAGACGAAGAAGCTCAAGAGGTGGCCCTTGACCACGGGGGTGAAGACAATCCCGTGTTCCGGGTACGTACTCCGTCACAAAGGGCTGCAATTAGTGTACGTACCGATCGAACAACTTCCATACCCGGGGGTGAAGACGATCCCAGGTATTATGTTGGGCTTGATTCGGAAAGTGACTCGGACGAGGAAGGCAAAACATCTCAAGGGCCACCTAACTCGCACAGGTCTCAAGGCACTGTAACTACTGCTAACAGTGGACAAGCACCAGGAATTGGTGATGGTTTATATAATTTGTTTCGAGGCAGTGGATCACAAACTACAGGAATGCGTGATGGTTTATTACTGTAGATAGTGGACAACCACCAGGAATTGGTGATGGTTTATATAATTTGTTTCGAGCTGAAAAGGGAGCTAAAAAGAGGGATTAAGTTGCCGTGTTTTGGCACTTTATTTGGTATTGCACCTGCATCATGGCAGTAGTAAAGCGCCACACTTCAACTCGGTTATTGAAGCTATGAACCGGCGAGCACAAGCAGCAATGGCGGCGGGGCAGTCCGACTTTACAAGCAGAGACGGGGGGGCGGCAGCGTCTGGATCGGGAGGCAGTCGCGCAACACAATTGCACAAAGACTTTTACCCCCACGACAATGGCGTCTTCAAATACAGTCGTCAAGCGGCCCAAAGTTTGCTGCAGCACCACGGCTCGGGCATTCAACTGGACAGGGTGCAATCCAAGCCCAAAAAGAACCGCATGGCTCAAGCCCGGGCGACGATGGCGGAGTTGAGTGCATCCCTGGGGGGTGGCGCGGTCCAATCACGGGCAGCACCGCGGGCAGCACCGCGGGCAGCGCCGCGGGCAGCGCCGCAGGCAGCGCCGCAGGCAGCGCCGCGGGCAGCACCACGGGAAGCGCCGCGGGAAGCACCACGGGAAGCACCACGGGCCACCGACACCAAAGAAGACGAATAATTACCTGGCGCGGGCCCACAACCAGCAAACTCACCTTTTTACACCCGGCGCTAAAAACATCCAGACGGGAAATGGATTCCCATGGATTAAGGCAACTGCCCCGCTGAGCGTTGCCCCCCCGAATCGACATTGGTGTAGACACAGTAAATGCATTATGGCTGACCAAGTGCGCCCCTCGCGGCACGACATCATTGACACACTCACCTCCTCCGCCGGCGCCCTGGGCAATGTCGTCCTGGAGCTGTTCGCCCCCGCGCCGGCCCACGGCGACGCCTCCACCCTGGCCCGCGCCGTCAGCATCCGCAACTTCCACATTGGCGACAAGATCGGCAAGGGGTCGTTTGGGTCCGTGTACGCCGCCCGCAACACCGTCACCGGACAGCCCCTCGCCATCAAGGTGGAGCTGCTCACGGGGGAGCACGAAGCCTCCCAGCTCGAGGTGGAGTGGCGCACCTACTCCCACCTCACTGGCTGCGCCGGCGTCCTGCAGGTGGTGGCCTACTACACCTCGCCCCCCGCCGTGGCGCCGCCCCTCCGCATGATGGCCATGCAACTGGCCCCCCTCTGCCTCGACAAGGCGGTGTACTGCATCGGGGCGCACCAGCGCAGCGGCCCGGAGTTCACCACCGCCTCGGCGCACCCCACCCACTGGCCGCGGCACTTGAGTGTCGGCGCCACTGCGTGGGTGGGCCGCGCCATGGTGCGCGCCCTGCAGCACATGCACGTCAAGGGCGTCATCCACCGCGACATCAAGCCGCAAAACGTGGCGGTGGTGGACACCCCCTCGGGACCCGCCCTGGCGCTGTTCGACCTGGGCCTGGCAAAGTGCATCGTGCACGACGGGCAGCACATTGCGCACGAGACCGGGTGCGCCTTTTTGGGCACCGTGTTGTACGCCTCCCCCCTGGTGCACGCGGGCCACCGCGCCTCGCGACGGGACGATCTGTGGTCCGCGGGGGTCATGGCGTGTGCGTGCGGCGGCGCCGCGCTGCCGTGGATGTGCCTCGGCAAGAGTCGGGGGGCCACCATGGGCGCCTCCAAGCGCTCCGCCAGGAAGCGCCGCATGGGCATCCAAGCCTCCATGAAGCGCGACAGAGCGAGCTGGGGCGTGACCCTGTCCCCCTCGTGGTGCGAATACTTTGACATTGTGGATGGCCTGAAGTTCGACGAGGAGCCGCCGTACGCCCATCTAGCGGCGCTGTTCGACGCTGGCGCCTCGGCCCCCCACGAAATGCAAACCTGTCTAGAAATGTGCGCCGCCCCGCTGTAAATTCAATCGCGCAGTCCCACAACCCCATTTTCAATGCCGCCATGGCGTTGTTCACCAAGCGGCCTTACACGCCCTATTCCAAAGTGTTTCCCGAGACACAGGTCCGCTTTTCGCCCGTGTGGCGGCGCATGCCTGAAGGGCCCGCCGCTGAGCTGTGCGACGAGCAACGCGAGTTCATCAAGACTGTCGCCCTGCGCCGCGTGAATGTGCTCCTCACCGCCGCGGCGGGCAGCGGCAAAACCACAGCGCTGCGGGTGCTGCACCAGTACGCCGAGCTGAACGGTGTGCCAGTGGCTGTGACTGCCAGCACCGGCGTGGCGGCCATGCACCTGGGCGGGCGCACACTGCACTCCTGGGCAGGCATGGGGCAAGCAGAGGACACCCCCGCGGCAAAGTCGGCGTACTTGCTGCGCGTGGGCAAGCGCGACGGCGCCGTGCGCAAGCGCATGCGGGGCACCGCCCTGCTGGTGGTGGACGAGGTGTCCATGCTGCACCCCTACTTGCTGGAGTGGCTCAACGAGGCGGCGCAGCGGGCGAGGGATGCGCCCGCGCTGCCCTTTGGCGGCATGCAGGTGGTGCTGGTGGGGGACTTTCTGCAGTTGGACGCGGTGTACCGCCCGGGCCAAGACGCGACGCCGCTCTTTGCCAGCGCGGCGGTGGTGGCGGCGTGCTTGGTCCCCTGCAACTTCAAGCGGCTGCACCGCCAGGACGGCGCCGACGCGCTGGTGGACATCCTGCGGCACATGCGGGTGGGCAAGACGTTGCCGGGGCCGCTCATGGCGGCGCTGTCGGGCCGGCAGGTGGGCCCCGCGGACGACATTGCCCAGGTGGCGCAGGGGGCCACCTGCATCGTGCCCACCCGCAAGCTGGTGTCCAAGTACAACGCCATGCTCACCCCCGCTTCTGCGCCCGTCTTTGCGCCCTGCCTGGCGCTCATTCCGGCGGGCGCGCGGGGGCGGCCGTGCAAAGTGACCACTGAGCTGGACTGCGTGACGCTGCAGTACCCTGCCCGAGTGGCTGTTGTTGCGCGGGGGCGGCGCCCACCAGAGTCGGCCACGGACCCCGCCGCGTCGTTGTCCTTTGCCGACGTGCGCGGCATGGCTGCGCCGCCGCAGGACGCGCAGGGGGCCATGGACGCCATGACGGTGCGCATGCACGCCGGCAGCCCCGTGGTGATTACGTGCAACGTCACTTGGGTGGTGGACGGGCGGCGGGAGCCCCTCGCCGCCAACGGCGATTTGGGGGTGCTGGTGGGGCTGCCGGGCGCGGCGTCCACCCTGAGTGTGCGCCTGCACCGCTCGGGGCGCACCGTGGAGGTGCCCCTGGTTGAGAAGCAGTGGACGGTGGAGGGCGGTGTGGTGGAGCTGCAGTGGTGGCCGGTGCAGCCCGCGCGCGCCCTGACGGTGCACCGGGTGCAGGGCATGACCCTGCCCCGCATCCTGGTGGACCTGGGCCCCGACAACTTTGCCCCCCAGCAGGCCTATGTGGCCCTCTCGCGGGTGCGCCGCCTGCAGGACGTGTTCATTCTGCCGGGGTGGGACCCCGCCGTGCTCACCCGCGTCAACGGCCCCGCCGTGGCGTGGAGCGCCATGGTGGCGGACGAGAGCATGCGCCGCAAGTGCGCCGTGGCGACGGCGGCGACGGCGACGGCGGCGACGGCCCCTGTGTCCAAGCGTCCCCGTGCTTCATAGATTGCAATGCATTGTTACGGCGCACAGAGCTTGAACCAGGGGTGGTCACACACTTGCGCCATGGTGGCGCGGTCGGGCGGGTGCAGCGCCAGGCAGTGCGTGATGAGGTGCGCCACCTCCCTCGAGGTGTTAGCGGGCCACCTCCAGGGGGTGCTGCAGGGCGGGAGCACGCCCACTGTGCGCCGGATGTGCTCCGAGTCCACCGACTGGCCGTGCACCCCGCGCATGAAGCGGCAGAACTTCTTGTCGGTGGCGCGCGGCAGCGTAAAGGCGCGGGACCCAAACACAATGGCGCACAGGGTGATGCCGAAGCTCCACACATCGGCCGCGGCGGCGTCGTAGCTGTGCTCCTGCTGCGCGGGCTCGGTCACCACCGTGTCGTTGCCGGCGGCCTGGGCGCAGCGCCGGAGCACCTCGGGGGCGATGTACGCCGACGTGCCGGTGAGGGTGACCCCCCGAATGGGCCCCCCCGCCACACCCAGCACGCCCACCCCAAAGTCGCACAGCCGGGCCGAGTACCCCGCCTGCACCGCGGGCCCGCCGCGCACCACCGCCTCGCACTCGGCGGCGTACGCCCCCTCCACAAGCCGCAGGGTGGACTTGGACAGGTAGCTGCCCCACGTGGCGAAGCGCGCCAGGCGCGCCGCCTCGCGGCTGGTGTACACCCGCCGGGCCACCCGCTCGGTCAGGGTGCGGGGGGGCCGCGCCATGACGGCTGACAAGTCCCCCGCGCTTTCCCGGGGGCTGCACAGCAGGATGTTCTCGGGCTTGACGTCCCTGTGCGCCACCCCGGCGGCGTGGCACGCCTCCAGGGCGCTGGCGACGTGCGCCATCCAGGTGCGCACGTGGTCGCCCTCCCCCAGGCCGCCCTGCGCGTGCTCAATGAGGTGCATCATGTCGCACGCCGCCATGTCCATGCACAGCAGGCCGCGCGAGGGCGTGGTGCGGGCGTGTCGCCAGTGCACAATGAAGGGCACGCCGGCCTCGTGCAGGCGGTGCAGGGCGTCCATCTCCACCTCGGCGCAGCGCACCGAGGTGTACACCTTGACCACGCAGGGCATGCCGTGGGCGTGCGCCAGGAATACCTGCCCGCTCTTGCCCTGGCCAATGGGCGTGTCGCCGAGGTGCAACCCGTACTTTTCCAAGAGGCGGGGCCACGCGGCGTCTTGGATCTCTGCAGCAGGCACGGCGCACGTGTCGTCCAGCTGCGCCGTGCCCTCTGCTGCCGCAGCGGCGCTCATGAGTGTGCGCGCGCAGGGAAAAGCGGGGGCGGAGGGGCTATGCAACTTGTGTGTGTGTGTGGGTGGCAGTTTGTTGTGGGGGTGAGGGTGCATTCATGCCAGCAAGGCGGCGTGCACCACCCCCAAATCGGTGTGCATGGCGGCCAGGGCGTGGTGCAGCGCCTGCAGGGCCGACACTTGGCCATTGGTTTCAAGGTGCACCCATGTGCGGGGACAGTCCGGCACAACGTACTCAAACAGCGCGCCCCATGCCTCCTCCGACGCCAGGAGCTCCCGCATGCCTGCCGCCACCACCACCTCAAAGGGCTCCCCCACCGGGTGCGCACACGCCGCGTCAAAGCCCTCGGCGGAGGGCATGGCGTCCCGCAGCGCGGCGCGCTGGTCCGGCGTCAAGTCGCCCGGCGCCACGCGCCAGCTCATAAAGGCCCACGCCTCCCACCACACCGCGCTCACTGGCTTCCACGGCAGTCCGTTGCGCCCTGTGCCCCACGCGGCAATGACGTGCCCCGCCAGGCGCTCCCCCGGGGGCACAGTGGCCACGCGCACCTCGGGGTACACTGCGCGGCAGGCCGAGGGCGTGCGCGGCTGCCACACAATGTCCCCCGCGCACAGCGTGGCGCCGCGGGTGCCGCTGCCGTCCACCGCAAAGACGCCCACCGCGGCGGCGGCGTCCTGCGCGGCGCCGGGCTGCAGGTCCGTGCACTGCAGCGGCACCAAGCCCAGGCTCAGCGCCAGGGCGTCCCCGTGCGCCCTCCGGGGGGCAGTGTCAATGTGCACCGTGTGCACGCCCAAGCAGGGCACGTCGTACAGCAGGGCGTCCTGCAGGGCGGCGATGAAGGCGGGCGGGGGACCGTCCACCTGCACACACGCATACGTGGGGTGGTGCGTGATGATCTGGAGGAGCTGGGCAGCCGCCATGGTGCGAGGGAGCGAAGCATGCATTTACACCAGGGATACCTCGCGCCACAGTGTGCCGTCGTACACTTGCATTTGGCTCAGGGCGTTGGACCAGCGCTGCATGCCGGCCACTGGCTCGGCGATGCCGGCGGACCCCCCGAACTGCACCACGCCATTGGTGAGGATGACGTTGGAGGCCGAGGCGTCGGCCGAGGTGAACTCCGAGATGCGCCCCGCCAGGAAGCGCAGCGCGGGGACGTTGTTGCAGGCGCAGGCAGCGGCCCGCCGTGTGTTGGCGTTGAAGGAGACACGCAGGAGGGTGCGGGTCAAGTCGGGGATGCCGCGGGGCACACGCACCTGGTTCACCGAGGCATTGGTCAGCTGCAGCGCCCGCGAGGCGAAGCTGATGTCGCCCACCAGGGAGCCCTCTGACACAAACACGGCGCGCACATCGGCGTCGCCGCCCGACAGGGGGTCAAACAGGGCCACAGGCGCCACCGACGCCACCGCCGCCGTGTCGAAGCTCCACGCTGCCGGGAACTGGGGCAGGTTTGCCAGGGGCACGCCCACCAGCACACCCTTGTCCCGTGCGGGTCCGTTCACCGCCTCGCGGTGCGCCGCCACCAGTAAAACGTCCTGCAGCAGGACATCCAGGAAGACATTGACGCCGCCCAAGTACACCGTGCTGTCCATGATGAGGGTTTGTGCGTTGATGGCCCAGACAACGGGCCGCACAAAGGGCGCCGCGTTCACGTTGCCAAAGATGAGGGCGCGTGTGGAGGACTGGCCCAGGGCCAAGATGACGCCGGCGCTGGCAAAGACGCCGGCTGGCTGCGGCAGGGTGGTGCCCGCGGTGGAGTTTTGCAGGCCGTTGACGGCGTCCACCGCGTGCAGCGTGGGCGGCGTGACGCCCGTGGCGAGGTCTGGCGCCGACACCAGCACGCTGAGCAGCGAGACGCGGTTGAGCAACGACACACCCGTGTCCACCGGGATGTACCCCGCAGCCGCCGCCAACTGCAGACGGTGATCCGTGGGCGTGTTGGCGGCGGGGGTGTCAATGGCGTCGGCCTCTTGGGTGTGCACACGGCGCAGGGCGCCTGTGGGGGAGATGGTGTACCGGCGCAAAAACACGTCGCCGTCCTCCAGCGTCACCGCCAGGAGGTGCGGCACTGTGTCCTGGCCCACGGCCTGCCGGAGAAAGGCCACCCGGGCCGGCACTGTGCGCGCCGCCGTGCCCCACGCCGCCGGCACCTGAACCACCTGCAGGTGCAGCACCTGCACGGGGTCCGTCGCGCCCACCACGGGCGTGATGGCGGTGAGGGCCACCGTCTTGGCGGCTGGCCGGGAAATGGCGACGCCGCCCAGTCCCGCGGCGCCCAGGGCCACGCCGGCGTAGATGTGCCCCGCGTGGGCAGGCAGGAAGCGGGAGGTGACGTTGAGTGCAAAGGGGTCTGCCCCCGTCACGGTGTCGTCCGTGGTGGTCACTGCGGGGGCGGCCAGCTCCAGCTCCACGCCGCCGGCCTTGAGAAAGGTGGTGCCTTGCAGGGTGCGTGTGTGCACCCCGGTGCCGGCCACCACCCCGCGGAGGCCCACGCCCTGCACCTCGGTGCCCAGAAAGTACTGCAGGGGCGCCTGGGCAAAGTGGGGCAGGGAGATGTAGGCCGCCGACACGGAGCCGCCAGAGGCGATGGGGTACAGCGCGCTAGTATTCATTGAAAAGACACAGTGGGGGTGGCTGGTGCTACTTCGGGGGAGCTACCTGTTGCCGCGTTTACTGGAACGGCGCACGGCTGGCCCGAGCTCGCGGCGATGCCGGCAATGACAGCGGCGTCGCGCCGCATGGTGGCCGCGTCGATGGGGTGCGGCGGCGCCGCGCGGGGCAGCGGCTGGTCCAGGGGGTGCGGAGTGGTCCCCGGCACCATGCAGGTGAGGTGCGCCACGCTGCGGGGCACCCGGGGAAGGTGCACCACTGGCCCCTGCCCCTCCCGCTTCCAGGCCGTGGTGTGGTCCTCCCGCCGCTCAATGTAGCTGGCCATGACACCCCTGCAGCACACATGCTGCACCCCCGCGCCGGTAAAGGCGCTGAGGAGGGTGTGCGCCCCCGACTCGGTTGGCAGGCCGGCCCGGCGGCGCAGCTCTGCGCGGGCCACTGCCGCGGTGGCCACACGCTGCGCCAGCGGAAGGAAGCGCCACCACTTGAGCACCCGGCCGCAGAAGCATAATACAGGGCGCGCAACACAGCTCATAGTAAATGACGCAGCAGTTTGTAATGTTAAACGTGTCGGGGGAAACCCTGACGGTGTACTCGGGCAGCACCGACACAAAGGTGCAAGCGTACGCGCCCAACAGCTCCTCTGCCGCCTTTAGTGTCCCAGTGAATGTGGGGTCGGATGGAGTGTGGTTGGCCACTGCCAAGGCCCAAGAATTCCACCTGAGCGCCGCGGGTGCACGGGGGGCGCTGCACTGCAGCAACACGGCTCTGGACGGTGTGGGGGTTGTGTGGTGGATCACAGGGCCCACCATCACAGTGGTGGCGGTGCCCCACGCTGCCCTGCAGCACGTCTTTGCGAGCTTCGCGGCCGCGGCGCCCGTGCTCCCTTCCGGCGCAGAGGCGAGCTCCATTGCCTCCCGCGCGGCGCTGCTGGACGCCAAGTGCGGCCCGGCGCCGTCCCTCAGCGCCGCCGCGAGGGTGTACAACGGCACCGACCGAGCGGTGCAGGTGGGGGGGCAGACTGTGTCGCCCACCGGGACGGACTGGGCATCTGTGGCGTTTGGGCGGGACGGGGGCCTGCAAGTGGGCACCGGTGCCTGCGCGCGACTGTTGTCCAGCGCCTTTGCGGGGCCGCCCTGCGCGGCGGTGGACGCCGGCGCCCTTCCCGAAGCCGGAGCCGGAGCCGCGCACTTTTTGATGTGGTGGGTGCAGGGCGTGGCGCACCTCGCGGTGCTGGAGGGCAGCGCAGCGGCGGCGCGGGTGGCGCGGTGGCTGGCGGGCAACCGGCAGACGCCCCCGCCCTTTTCGGTGGTGCAGCACTTGGATGCGGGCAGCCAGACGACCACTTGCGCCGCCACTTCCACGCTGCCCCCCGGGGGGATGCAGGCGTGCGCCGGCAACGCCTCGTCGGGGTGCCTGGGCACACGGTACTCCACCGCCCCCTCCTCGTGCAGCTATTTCAACACCAAAGCCAACGGGGTGGCGTGCCGGCAAGCCGCCGAGGCGGCGGGGGCCAGCGGGGACGCCCTTGTAAAGGCCGTGTGCGACAAGTGCGTCAACGGGGACGGTTCCTGCTCCAGCGCGGGGTGTCCCGCCATTTGCTTGGCGTCGCACCCACAGTGTGCCCACAATGGCATGTACATGCCCGGCGGCAGCGCGGGGGGCACCTTTTCCCTGGACTTCACAGTGGCCTCCTTTGTGAACGCCTTTGTGGAGTCGACGCTGGGGGACACGTACCCCCTGCGCAAGGGCAAGACGCCGGAGGACATGCGGGAGGCGGTGCGGGCGGGCTTGACGGACAATGTGGAGTGCTGGTGGCCCGAGGCCAACGACGCGGCGATCGCCCTGTCGGCGGTGCAGAGCGGCGACACGGCTGCCGGCCAGGTCTCCTCCTCCTGCAACCGCCTGCTGCTCACCTCGTCCCAGAGGGACAAGTGGGGCAACTGGAAGAAGACCTGCCCCGGCTTTGTAAAGGGGCTGCCCATTGCGTGCCGCACCGCGGTGGCGCAGGCCATCAGCAATGGCGTGAACCACGAGACTGCCAACACCAAGATGACGCACTTGACGGCGTACTTGATGACCAATGCCTGCGGCATCAAGGCTGGCATCATGGAGCCGCGGGGGCTGGCGGATGTGACGGAGCCCAAGAGCATTTTGCGCACGGCGCTGTACGCTGCGGCTGGCAGTGTGGCGGTGATTGCCCTCATTGTGATTGCTGTGCATTTGGTCAAGGTGCACAAGGCTAAGATGCGCGCAGCGTCGGCGCCGGCCGCCGCTGCAGCAAAGTGACACACATGGCTGGCGCAGGAAACCCCCAGAATTTAGCGGCGCAGCTCCTCCTCGGCGCCGAGGAGGGCGCTGCGCTCTTTTCCAGGCGGGTGGGCGCCCCGTCCACCTACCAGGCCACCCCGTTTACGGAGCTGTATGTGGGCGAGCGCGGCGCGCTGTACTACCGCGTGGCCAACGACCCCCGCAGGAAGCGGCACTACCTGCGCAAGGGTCAACTCGAAAAGTGCCTGCAGACACCATCAGATTCGGCGGTGAGCCTCTTGGACGGCGACATTACCAACCAGTGCAAGCTGGTGAGCCAAGACACCTCCAAGCGCGACACCAAGTTCGCCAAGCCCCGCTTCGACATGCTCATGCAGCGGTGGGTGCAGCGGTACGGCGGGGTGACCATGGCAGCGGCGGCGGCGGCGGCGCCAGGGCCCGCGCCAGGGCCCGCGCCTGCGCCTGCGCCTGCGCCCGCGCCTGCGCCTGCGCCCGCGCCTGCTCCCGGAGGCGGCGCTGCTGCTGGCAGTGGCCTAACCCCGTCCTATCTCAGGACATTGAATCATGAAAGTCCGACCTACCCGTCCGCGGCGCAATCGGGGGCGGGTGACAGGTACAAAGGAGGTGCCGTTATCCGACGTGACGATACCGATTCTACTACCAGCGTACCCGATTCCTCGCACTATATCAATAGTAATTTCGATGATAGGAGTGATCGGAGTCGATCACCCACCGAGCGCCGTGTTCAACAGGTATCCTCCGACGAGGATGGCCTTTAGCTACGCGCGTCTTTGAGAGGCGCCCCCTGGCGGCGTCGGAACCTTGCTTTGGGCCAGAATGAGCTGCCCCAGTGTGAGCCCTGCCCGGGTGCACAGCAAATCGGGGCGGACGCCCACCTCGTGCACCACGCTGACGGCGCTCGAGAGACGGCGCACGTCCAGGTAGTCGTGTGCAGACAGGTCCTCCCGTATCCACACCGCCTCCCCCGCGGCCCGCTTGATGTCGGTGAACACGGTGCGCTTGCTCATGGCCCGCACGTTGCGCCCGGCCAGGCGGGTGGCTGCGGTGCACAGCGCGTGCACCGCGTCAATGGAGTCGTCGTTCACGAGGGCGCAGTCCATGGCGAGGGGCGCTTTGTTCGGGGCGTCGGTGGAGGCAGGGGCGCGTCGGGCGCCCACATTAAACTTGATGCGCCATGGAAATGCTAAAGCTGGTGAAGCACCTCCGGGACCCCGCCAAGTTCTTTGAGCGGGTCAAGGGCACCGTCGTGACAGCCTTCAATGCAAAGAACGCGGAGCGCTTGGTGGGCGCCCTGGCTGTCCTCCTTGTCTTTGCCGCGGTGTTCATGTCCATGAAGGAGAGCACCTATGTGGACCTGGATGTGCCCCTGATTTGGCGGGAGGGGGAGTACGAGAATGTGTGGCGGCACTACAAGGCCTTGCGCTGCGCGCTGCCGGCGCGGCTGCGCCTCATGCTGGACGCCAAAGTGCGCCGCCCGCTAGAGTGGATGATTGTGATGGAGGCGTCCACCGAGGACCACTACGCCGACCACAGCACCTCGGCCGCTGTGAAGCACAAGATCAAGGTGCACAGCGGCATGCGCATGGTGCTCTCGGCGTCGCCCATTCCGTGGCGGCTGGTGGAGTACTCCGCCTCCACCACGGAGCGCGCATGCCTGCCCATGGACGAGAACCTGGCCGACTCTGTGTCGCACCTGCTCACCTTCTCAGACGTCATGTGCAACAACATCGTGCAGGTGTCCACCACGGCCATCACGCGGCGGGTGGAGGAGCAGTCCGCCAGCAGGCCCGCCCAGCAGCAGCAGTGGGTGGGCGACGACCACGCCGAGAGCCTCCAGGCGCAGTACAACCAGTTCTCGCAGGGGAACACCCACAACCGCCGCAGCGCCATTGCCAGGGCCACCATCCTGGCACGGCTGTCCTCGGCCAGGCTAAAGGCAGCACGAGGGGTGCTATGAGGCCCAAGACGCGTGTGCTGGGTCCCAACCGACCCCCGTGCAATGAACACTTACAATCAAACCTTGCACTGTACATTGTAGGTAGTTACACACACACACACTATCCAATCATGAGCGCGCACGACGCGCACGACGCATTTGGCATGCCCAGTGCCATGAGGGGCCCCCCCGACATGCACATCCCAGAGGACTTTGTGAACGACGGCGCGACCCCTCACGACGGCGCGACCCCTCACGACGCCCCACCGAGTGAAGTCACGGCAGACCTGATGAAGCGCAAATTGGGTGTGACGGGGGCCACTTCCACAGTGCCCGACGCCGTCCTGGAAAATTTGCCCGACAAGGACTCTGACGAGGTAAAGGCCCTGCGCAAGAAGGCCATCGAGGAGGCCAAGACGGTGCAGCCGCTCACACACCGGGCACTGGACAGCACCAAGGCCATGCTGGAGGACATTCGGCTGGTGCACATGGACATGCCGCACACCGGCGCCGCCGTGGTGCAGCTGTCCAGTGCTTTCACAGTGCACCCCTCCACCATGGGCCCCAGCCTGCGGGTGATTCGGGTGTTCACTGACGAGCCCGCTGCCGTGGCCCGGCGCAGGGGCAAGAGCGCGCTGCAGTTTGCGCGGATGCAGGCCGCCGCCATGACAAAATCGGGCAAGTCATGCATTCCCTTTGCAGTGGTGGAGACGGGTGTGCCCCACTGCATTCCCTACAACAGCAACTGCCGAGATGTGGGGTGGGCCGATGATGACAGCGAAATACAGTACATGCGCTCCGTGGCTGCGGCAGGCGTGGAAGCCAATCGCTCCGTGCACATGGCCACGGCCGACGGCGTGGAGGCATTTCTGGAGGCTGGCGGGCCGTCCGCCAACGCCTTCACGGCGCGGCAGCACATTGTGGACACCATGCAAAAGGTGCAGTCCGCCCTCAAAGGCAACCTGAAGAAGGCCCAGGTGGCCTACGAAGTGCTCTATGCAGCCATCCCCGACACGGAGCGAGCCCGTGTGGCGCCCCTGGAAGAGGCCCAAGTGTCGCTGCCCGATGAGAGTGGACTGGTGGGCGCGCTCTCTGTGCACCCCGACCTGGTGTCTGCCCAGCAGCAGGCCGCCGTTGTGTCCTACGGGCAAGACCTGTTACCGCGGGCAGAGGCGGAGGAGTTCCTGCGCGGCGTGGAACCGTGGTTCGTCGTCATGCCGCAGGACGGGTTGACCCTGGGGGATGAGGAGGGCAACAAAAAAGCAGTCGTGCATTGGCAAAAGTACTCGCCCAACCGGGAAACCACGTCGGTGCGAATGTATGAGTGGGTGCCGGTGTGGGCCAATGTGTACATCCCCCAGGCCTTGGAGGACACCTCCACGGCGGGACAAATGGCGACCAAGAGCTTGGCCGGCATGCGCGCCAACACCGCCTTGGTCAAGGCCAAGTGGGGCGAGAAGCGCCAGTACAGCAACCACCAGGGCGTCTTTACCAATGACAACGAGGCGTCCCACGACGAGGTGCAGTGTGTGCGCACCCTCATGCAGGAGGGCCTTGTCGGCCTGGTGGACTGAGTTTCCAGGGCGAGGCAGTGGCCACGTGCTTCATCTTCCCCATGGGGCACTGGTAGCCGCAGCCGGGGCACTGTTTCACACTGCGCCGCATGATAATCCAAGTTACAAACACCGCCACCACCACAAAGCCCAAGGCAGTCAGTACACGAACCATGGTGTGCAGGCGTTTACTGTGCGCCTAGCGCAGTAAATGGGCGACTCTGTTGCGCAGGAAGGCGGGTGCCGCGTGGCGGCACACCGGTCCTACCGGGACTTTACCCGGACGGGGCCGCACGGCCGGCGGTATTTGTGCAGCAAGGCGGTGGTGGCGTACTTGGGGGGGGAGGTGGCCAACATGATCCGGGTGTCGTCGCAGGCCCTCACTGACCCCTCCCACGCGGGTGTGTGCACATACATCCTGGACAGCGCCGTCGCCATCTTCATGCGGCGCCGGGGCGCCTACCGCCGGGTGTACATGCTCATCTCCCTGGTGCGGCACTACCTCAAGTCCCTGCAGCACCCCAAACGCAGCCGCTTTGTGTTCAAGGCGGTGGACAGGGCACTGACCAGGGTGGGCGCCTCTGTCCTGACCATTGGGCGTGAGGGCGTGGGCGTCATGTACCAGGCGGACCACACTGTGCCGGTGCACTACGCGCTGCCGCTGCACACCCTGACCGACATTGTCAAGGTGCTGCGGTGGTGCGATGGGCGCTTCAGTGTGGGGGACGTGACAGAGGCCCACGCGGGGCTGAACATTGCGCTGCACATGGCGGCCACGTGCGACCCGGCGCGACCAGACGTGGCAGCGGCCGGCGCCGGCGCCGCGGCGTGGAAGGGCCGCGCGGCCAACTGCATTGCGGTGGCGCTGGGCTCGCCGCGGTGGTGGATTGCCTTTTGCGCGGCCGACACACAGCTGTGTGCGCTGCGGGCAGTGGCAGTCGCAACCACATGGGTGTAGTCGTCCTCGGCGACTGCAATAAATGGCGTGGCCCACTTCAACGCTCCTGGACTTGGCGCCCATCCCCGGGGGGACGCTCATCATCCCGCCCGGCACCAGGATCCGGCCCAATTCAGTGGTCACCTCGCCCACCGCGCCCACCACAGCCGCCTCGCAGTGGTGCTGCGTTGGCTGTATTGGCGACGAGTGTGGCAATGCGTGCCCCACCGCCCTGTCGGACTTTCTGCAGCCGGGGTGCAGCGGTGTCCTGGCAGCGGTGTGTAGCTCCATCGCGCCGCCTGGAACGGCGTGCTCGTCGGTGGTGGGCGCCCGGAACAGCACTTGCAGTGGATTCGGGGCGGTGGCCTCGCAGGCAGGCTGCGCCACATTTCTGGAGCTGAACCCCAGCGTGGCGGACACCATAATGCTGAATGTGTGCGGCCAGAACCCCAAGCTGTACGAGTGCGCCGCCATTTCCCCCACCACCTCGGACTGGTCTTCGCCCGTGTCGGGCGGCAAGACGTTCAATCAGGTCATCCAGTCCCTCGGGGCGACGTACCCGCCCGAGGTGGTGAATCGCATCAGAGACAACCAGGCGTGCTGGTGGTGGCCCTCCCAAGGCGCTCTTGGTCAATTGGGCGGCAGCGGCGCCTTTGTGACTGAGAGCATGAAGGATATCCTGAAGGGGTGCAAGACCGCCACGCTGTGCGCCTCGGCCGTGTCCAACGTGGCCGCAAAGTGCCCCGGCGGCGCCTCGTCGTGCCCCGCCCCAATCAACCCCATTGTCATCCAGCAGTTCTGCGACGTGAACTACCGCCCAGTGTACCAGTGGTCCATCGGGCTCATAAACGCCACCTCGTCCGTGGTGTGCTTCACTGGGCAAGTAGGCCTCACCCTCGCGGCGGGCAGAGCCATCATAAAGTCCACAAACGCCGGCACGGGCTTTGTGCAGTCGGTGAACGGGGTGCGGGTGACGCAGGTGGACGGGGCGGGGCGCACGTCGACCACCCCGCTGGCAGCCATCCCCGACACCGCGACGCCGTGTGTGGACGCGGGCTGCACGGCAGCCGTCGGCGTGGCGCGGTTCACCGCGGCGGGCGATGCATGTGTGCCGCTGTACTTGATGACGGCCAGGTGCAACAGCCAGTGGTACCTGGGTGTGTTCCCCACTGTGGCCGCCAGGGAGGCGTGGTTTGGTCAGTTGAAGGAGTACCTGTGCAATTCGTCCCTGCCCATGCCCCTGCCGAGAGACGTGACGGCGCCGGATACGTGGCAGTGGAGCATCGCGAACCTGGGGGGGGGCGACTTGACATATGCCCTGCCCCCTTCCTTTACGCCCGTCGAGACACTGTCCTCGGGCAGTGTGCTGTCCGACTTGGCGTACGGCGACACGGCTCCCTTTAGTGTGCGGTTGACATACGCCGGCGCGGCAATGCCAGCTTGGGCACCAGTGCAATCCCCCATCCCCACCGCCACCTCCCGGGGAGCCACCGCGACTGCCGGCCTCAACTTGACCGGCATCCTGGCGGTCTTTGGGAGCGGCGCTGCCGCGGCGGCGTACGCGGCGCAAGTCGTGGCGCGGGGCGCCAGCGCGCCGCTGCTGCAGCCGCAGAACGCGGCGCCCCCGGTGGCGGCCACGTGGACTGTGCGCTCGGCCAACGCTTTGACTGGCACGGTGACTGTGTCGGCACCCGGGCAGCAGACGACTGTGCTGGACCCCAAAGAGTTTGTGGAGTTCACCGGAATGGCAGACGGCGACACGGTGACCATCACCACAAAGGGCGGCGGCACCACCAAGCTGACGCTGTCCCTCCCTGCCAATGTGCAGACCGTCGTGGCGTCGTCCCCCGGTCCAAATGGTGTTGTGGGAACGCTGTATCGCAACGCGGTGGTGGTGGTCACCTCCAAAAGCGCCGAGTACCTGGCCAAACTACAGTCAGTTGTCATTCCGGGCGACGCCGGCCGACTGCCTCTGCCGGACGATATAATCGAGGTCGATCCCGGACACGAAAGCGGCGGCGCCCCCGGCGGCGGCGGCGGCCCCGTCCCTGGCGGCGGCGGCGGGGACCCTGGCGGCGGCGGCGGCGGTGGGGACAGTGGTGGCGGGGACAGTGGTGGCGGCGCAGAGCGCTCCTTGGCCGCAAACAGCTTGTTATACATCCTCCTGGCCATTGTGGCGGTGGGTGTGGTGCTATCCATTGTGACTATTGCAGTGGCGAGCCGCAGTAGTAAAGCCGCGAAACTGCAATCCAGCGTCAACGTCGCACCACAAAAGACACCATGAGTTACAACATGTCACGCAGGGTCGGCTTCACCCCATCATCCCGCATCGGCGGCGCGCAGGGCATGCAGGGCATGCCCATGCAGGGCATGCAGAGAACGCCCATGCAGGTAATGCGGAAAACGCAGGGCGCGCAGGTAATGCAGGGCATGCAGGGCGCTTACGGTTCCTGCAGCCACAATACCGCTGTGATTGGCATGCCGGCCATGTCCAGTCGAAAAGAGGAAAAGGTCATGTCTGGAATGCAGAGCTGCTCCCCCAACACGTACACCCTACCCCAGAGCCGCCTCTCTTCAAAAATTATGCGAAATGTGCACGATGCGGCTGAAGATAGCCGCCTGGCGATGCGCATCAACACCAAGCAGTATCGCGCTCCTAACAAGAACATGATTGCCGTGAACCATAGACCCACATGCGACACACCTAAAACTTCCCGGCAACTAGATCGCGCGTTAATGGTGGATAAGAACCGGAAGCGTATTATGAAAGAAGAGGAGAGGCGCTGTAGCCAAACGTCTGCATTCCAAATGCCAAAGTCGCGCTTTTCATCCGCCGGACACATGTGAGGACCCGGCTGCTTGTGCGTCGCGCAGACCCGCATCCTCACACCCCTGTGTGTACGTATCG
>Ga0307982_1000284_pt1 | contig 39836 bp, 15 predicted proteins | sample OrgLakmetagen989_FD_201847 | JGI IMG/M metagenome (GOLD analysis project Ga0307982, IMG submission 201847) | Saline water microbial communities from Organic Lake, Antarctica - #989 | ecosystem: Environmental > Aquatic > Non-marine Saline and Alkaline > Saline | place: Antarctica: Organic Lake... | reverse complement strand
GCCCAGCAAAGGTATGGTGCAAATGACGTCAAGTTGTGAGGGGAAGGAATCTTTGGAGGAGCTGTTGGAATGCCTGGCGCAGCGACAAATGCAAACAGTGCAGCTGCAGCGAATGATGCTCGGAGAGTTAAAATTTCGCCGTGATCCCCATCGCTTGAGCTCACTGGTTCAAGAAATTGGCACACTCGAAGCACAACTGTGTGAGACAGAGGATAATTTGTTGCAATCGCTGAAACTGTGTGAATGGTTCGTGCTGAAAGATCGAGATGCCTACGGGCGGGCATTGGCGACTTGTGCCCAAGAAGTGGTTGCAGAGCTCACAGACGAAGCTACTGAGGCCTACAACGAAAGCATTAATAAAGCACACGAAGAGGAGTGGCGTCTCAGGATTGGAGTTTTTCTGCATTCAGTGCCAAAAATTGATCAAGGCTCGTTTGAAACCTTGGTGCAGCATGTGGCATCCTCAAGAAAGGACTTTACTGACACTTTGGCCATATTTGTCGAAACGGGTCGCTTGAATTCAAAGCAGCGTACCAATTTTGAAAGCCTCACAAAGCAGATGCAGAGTGAGGCACAGGTGGCCATGGAGATGTCTTGGCGCATGAGGGACTCCCAACGGCGGCAGCGAGCTGAAGAGCGTGCGCAAGCAGTTTCCAGCTTCAGCTCGGGCAATCTAGCCCTTGATCTTCAACAAAAGATCGAATCTCTGTCCCACGGGGGACAGACACAGCCGACAAGCAACAAACAAGACGCAGCCTACAAGCAACAGCGCAGAGCTCACGTCATGGGTGCAGAAACAGCTGTCTGTGACGGAATTGAAGACGTTCGCAACGGCATTCGTGATATGATTGCACGTGTACGCACTCGTCGGCAACCAGTCATGGCGCCATCGTTGTCGCAGTCTGTGCCAGTTTCTCCAGCTAAGCCCAGGGGGGTCTTGTTTCACGACGACGAGCAGCTCGGCTCACCAAGTTTGGCCAAGCCTGCAATAAGGTCACCACCTGCTCAACAACGGCAAGCATTTACAAATCCTGTCGATCATGAGCCCCTTTCTCCCCTCACTGCGCTTTCCGCCAATCAATCCCGTTTGGTGTCTCCGCTGCATAGTCAGTCAAGCCTTGCCTCTCCGAGTGCATTCGGTGAAAGTGGTATTTTTTCTGTATCCAAGAGCCACACCAACGACGGCGATACTGGATTTTCTCAGGGAAACGCATCCGAACAGCTTTCACCTGCACCTTTCGCTAGCGAGCCTTTGACCCCCTCGCTTTCAACGAAAAGCAGCAACGGCCAATGTACAGACTCCACCGCAAAGATGACCAGCGAGGCAAAGATACCATCACCGATTGTATCCCCACGCGCTCAGGATATGAGCTCACCCCAACGCGCTAAAAGGAGCCCAGCTGCGGCCAAGGCCAAGGTCAGCCCTATTCAAGTTGGCCAGACAGGCCTATGGAACATGCAGCTACTAGAAGCATCTACAAAGCCTGAAAAACAAACAGGATTTGACAAAATACCCGTCACATGGAAATTTCACGTGGCAACACGAGCCGAAAAAAAGTCTGAGTCATCTGGAACAAACTGGTCGCAAACGCAAGCAGCGCTGCAAGCTGTCATGCAACAAGCTGCATATGTACCGCCTTCGGAGGCTGTTGTGCTGAATACTGATCGGACAGCTCTAGCTGAAATGAAGCGCAAGCATGGGTCTCTCTCCAGTGCGATTTCGGTTGCACTCCAATCTGCCAAAACAGCAAGTGAGCAGCAGAACACAGCTCCAAGGGTACAAGCACCGACATACAGTGCCCACTCACATGCCGCTCTTCCCATCCAAATAAGAAACATTATCAGCCGAATCTTCGTCCGAACGTGGGCATCACGCCAGCTGCGCTTGCGCCGAAATTGGCGGCGGTGGGCCAGAGACAAAGAACAGAGCCGGTGGTTTCAACTCACTCAATTGCGCAGATCAGCAAGCAGACAGCGGAAACTTGACAAGTACGATTGCTCCATCCTGGTTTTGCAGCGATTCTGTCAATCAGTGCCGTTCATGGCAGCTCGACAGTTTCGCAGACAACTACGGAGGTTGCGACAGCGTCGGTTCTTGAAAGAGTTGTTTGTGCATGCACAAGGGCTGATGCCCGAGCTGGTAACAACAATTCAAGCTCAAAGCTCTGTGAACCACCAGACAGCAACTGTGATTCAAGCTGCAGAAAGTCTCTCTGAACAAACACATGCACAGTATTCTGAAAAGCTGCACAACTGGAGACTGCAGCTCATGCAGGGCCTGCTCAGCGAAAAATTGCCGCACAACTGGGAAGTCCAGCACGAAAGCAGTCATGAGACCCGTGTTCCAAAAGTTTCGATTCTTGTGCAGGGAGAGGGAGTGGTTTCTGGCGTGTCGTACATCAATGTGAAAACTGCAGCAACGCGAAAATCACACCCCAACATGAAAGTAGTGAAGCGCATATTCAGAGATGAATCTGAACGATGCGAGAAACTGGTCAGTGCGGCACAGTCGACTCTGGCAGATTTCACTCGCGCCGTTGCAGTATCGCGTGCGGTACTGTGCAGCAACATGGAGAAGAGCATGGCAGAGTACTGGCGACTACTTCAAGGCAACCAACCCACCGCAATCGTGCAGCCATCCTTGAGCATCTCTCCCACAGCCCCGGAACATGTGCGGTCAACAGTTCCTCGTCAAGCTGCCCAGACAGCAAAGAATGTGCATCGGGTAACGCATTCCCCCCTCACACAGCCATCCAAGCCCAGCTTTTCCTTGGCGGAGCTTGACGAGGATTGGCTCTACGGACAGTCACAAATAGCTCCACACCGCACGAGCGGAGGGACTACTGAGCGCAGCCGGGGTAAGCCATCCAAGCCGGTGCAAGTGGTTGTCGAGAATCGCACGGTTTTATCAAACATGATAGCTGACACAAAGAGTCGACTCAGTGCGCTGCTTGCGAAAGCGATGCAGTAATTGTGTGTACGTGCATGAGTAAAAATACATTTTCTCGTTTCAATTACTTGGCTGGTCGCTTGCTGGTCGCGGTGGAGTATGTGCCGAAGTAGGAACCGCGGCGCCCTGAAGAAGTGGGGTCCAGCCTGCGAGCCTTGTCTGCAGTTTCCACCTCGTCCTGCGTGCCTGTGTATGCGCGACCCGGCTGGGCCTTTGAGCGCGCAGTAGAGCCTGCCTTGGCGGCAGCCGCTCTTGCGTGGGCCGCCCTGCGGTGCGAGGAACCCATCGGCTCAACCATAACATCCCTGATGGCAAGGCCCTCTTCAATTCCCTGGGTGATCTCAGCACTCCGCATGCCCTGTGCCCCGCGCACAGGAAAGTAGTCGTACGTGCCGAAAAAGCTTCCTCGCTTCGCAGACGACTGAACCCCCCCCTGAACAGGCCCTGCACCTCCAGCCCGGGCAAATACTCGCTGGGCCTTGCCTGCGTCACCGCGGGCACCGGGGACTGCCGGTGCACGCCCAAGTCCCGACGTGCTGGCAGGGGAAGCTGCCTCCAGCTGCTTGTGCACAGGAGCGGACTTGCCCTCTTGGGCGGCGTGTGTCGCAGCCATGGATGCTTCCATGCGGCGCGCCGAAAGCTGCGACTTGGCCAGCATAGCCCGGGTGACGCTGGGAGGCAGCGCACTCACTGCACGGGCAGTGGCCTGCCGGGCAGAAGACTTGCCTCTGGCTGATGAAGGGCCATTGCGCCCCATGCTGCTCGCTGCGGGGGTGCTTGTATCGGCAAATCCCGAAACACCACCGCCAGCACCAGCCCCCCCCAAGTTGGCTTTTCGGTTGTGCACAGGTGCTCGGCGGAACATGCTAGGGTCGTGCAAGTTGGGCATTTTCCCGTGGGATGCCTTGCGCAGCAGCTGCGCAGCGTCTTCTGCTGCTGCCCGCTCCTTGTCGCCTGCGGGGGAGGAAACACTAGCAGTGCCCCGGCGGCTGCCTGGGCTGCCCACACTACGGCCAGACACAGACGCCCCAGCGGAGCCCGCGAAGGACACACGTCCCGAGGGGGAGTGCGGCAGCCCGCTGGCGCGCCTGGCTCGGGCCTGTGCAGGCGTGAAGCTGGCTCGCTGGCTGAAAGCCGTTTGGCTGCCTCGGCCCCTCTCAGAATCGGCGGCGGCCGAGCGTACGGCAGCTGACTCAGACACAGCCATGGCTGCAGCCTCGTCACGCGACAACCCCGCGCTTTGCAACAGGGCCTGTGTGTACGCCCCAGTGAGACGCCCAGTGCGCAGTGCAGGGTGCTGTTCGCCAGCGACTGCATCTGCACCCACACGGGTCTCTGCCTGAGTGACAGCATCACTAGTGGGCTGCTTATCTTGCAGACCGAGAGGTCCACCAAAGCTGGACCCGGTGGGTGGGCTGCGCACGGCTCCTTGGGCCTCAGCGGCATCATACAACCGCTCCTGGGCTGCTGCAATGCTGTGCAAGCCCTGCAGAGCCCGGTCCAGGCTTGCAGAGTGCTGCGTTGCAGTCTTGGGGGGGGCATACAGCTCCTTCAGTTGCTTGGAGGTTGCTGCTGGGCCCTCGAAAGTCTGCATTGCCCAGTCTGCCTGCCGGCCGATGGGCGACGCACTGCCGTCTGAGGTGAGGTGTGAAGCTGCCAGCTCCTCCATACTGGCAGCATGCGCCGCCGAGGCGTCATTAGCTGCCACAGCTTGCGCCAGCAGCTGCTCACGCGTCTCGCCCTCCAAAGCATACAACTTGCAGATGCCGTCTGCCGCATCGGGGGCACACTCTTGGGCCTTACTCTCGTCAAACATGCTCTCAATGAACGCCACCTGGTCCACAGCGGGAACGCGCATGCTGACCATGAGCTCCATGAGCTCATCTCTCAGGTCTTGGCCGCTGGGGGCAGGCTGCACATCAAGTTCCTTCAGCTGCATGCGCAGCGCGTCTGAGGGCAGGCGCTCACTGGACATGATGGCACCGCGAATGGCATCGTGGGAATCCACAAAGCCCTGCCAGTTGCCTGTCTCAGCAGTGATGAACATCAAGCGGCTCTCGAAGTCAGCCAGTTGGGCCTCCAGGGCAGTGCGTTGGCCAGACACCTGCGTGGCGTCCCCCTCGGCATCTCGGAGAAGAGGCTGCAGGTGGCTGTCCATTTCAGAGCTGACTCGCTCCCGCACCGCACGCAGCTTGGCAGCAACGGAGTCTGCATGGTCTGTGGTCGCCTGGGCCCATTCATCTGTGGCGTCCTCCACAGCGGCACGCCCCTCCTCAGCCGCCTCTCGCTTTCCCCGGGCAATGACTGAGGCAAGGGCGGACTCAAAGCCGCTCTCGCGGGCGACGTCGGCGTCCACTCGCGTCTTCGCAAGCACGTCGCGTGCGACCTCCAGCGTGCCATACATGCGGCTGGACATCTCGTCGCCCTGCTCAATTGCCTCGTCCAAGTCAGCCTCCATCTGGCGAACTGCGGCGGCTAAGTCCGCCTCGTCCTCAGCCAGGAAAGTCATGTCGTCTTCCAGTGCAAGCGCCGAGCGCACCAGTGCATCCACACGTCTGCGCTGCCCCCCCACGCGCTCCTGAGAACTCACCTCGGCTTCTTCCAGCACCGCCACGGAGGCCGTCATGCCGTCCAGCTGAAGAGCGAAGCGCTCAGCGGCGGCCTGTCGAGCGGCACGCAGTACTTGTCCTGTTTGCCCCAGAATGCTGCTCTCAGGGTGCAGCATGTCGTCACCAGGCTTCCCTTCAGCCCATGCTCGCAGGGACACACGGTCGCGGGCGGTGCCCGCGGACAGCGCGTCACACTGCGCTTCCTGGTCTGCAATCGTGTTCCGCATGCTGCGTTCTCGTGCGTTCAGGTCACGCACAGCAGATTGATATCCACCGAGCAGCTCGCGGGCAGAAATTGAGTGCGGGGTGGTCGCAGCCAGTCGCTGCGACAAGGTCTGCTGCTCAGCGTCCAGTCGCTTGAGCGTGGCTTTTAGGGCAGCCACGCGGCGGCGCGCTACATCACGCTTGCCAGCATCCGTCAAGATGCCCAGGCCACTGAATGGCCTGATGAGCTTGGACCATTCCACTTTGGCTGCCAGCTCAGCGGCGGGCATTGGCGGGAGGGCGGCGGAGGGATGTTCGGGGGATAGGATGATCAAGTCGGACGCTGAGGCGGGTGCAGAGGCCAGGTGGTGCGGTATAATGGCTTTGCTTTCTTCGCCCGTGGGACTGCCGTTGCGACGCGAGCTAGCAGCAGCCAGAGCGGCCTCCACTGCCGCGTTCTGCCTGCGGTCTCGCTGCACAGCCAGAGCTTCTGCCAGAGCAGCCTCGCCCACCTGACGAAGGCCCAGGCCCGTAGTTGCACGTGCAAATGAGTCCAGTCGTGCACCAGTGGACAGTGTCTCGTTCAAATGGGCCTCTTGCGTCATCATTTTGGCAACTGTGGAGGCAAGTTCGGCAGACAGCGAGACCAGCTCAGCGCGAACCGTCAACACGTCGTCCTTGGAGATGTAGATGCTGCGGTCATTCAGATACATGGACAGGGCCACCTGCTCCGGGCTGGCCTCCACTTCGTCCACGCCGCCTGAGGGGTCGAAGTCAAGCAAGGTCGCCTCGGCACCGCTCATGGTGGCCAATCGCTTCCCGGGGGAGTGGCTGCCGGCACGCCTCAAATGCGTTGCCATCTCGGCGCTTGGATCGTGGCGGTAATGCACCCCAGCAGATGCGCCCGCCTTGGTGGGCGACGCGACTGTGGCGGCATCCTTCGGGGGAGGTTTCTTGCCTACCACGGTCGGCCCCCCTGGGCGCTGATACAGCACTGCTTGCTGGATCTTATCAGCCAGGGCCTCCCCAGCTCGGGCGCCGGGGTGGTGGGGGCGAGCGTCCTCGGCCTGTGCAAGGCCTTGAGCCGAGCCAGGAGGGGCTGCATCCAAGCCCTGTGCAGGGGGGTCTTTCTCGGGGCTTTGCCCAATCACCCTGCCCTGCAGCGCCTGGTCCATTCTGCTCTGCATTCCGCGCCAGGCTCGCGAGTTTGACAAGTCATTCACGTCAGTGTTGTACTTGTCTGGGCTGTCCTGCCTGGTGAACACCTCAGTGGGCAAGCCAGCAGCAGAACCACCAGCAGACGCCTTCATGCCGCTGTCCCTCAGGAAATCATAGGTGGTGGCAGCGGGGCCATCAGCCTTGGCTGCGTTCTCTGCAGCCTGCCCCCCCCGCAGCTCCCGGTCGTATTCTGTCTCGAACAACACAGTGCTCACAACAGAGCTGCGCTGGATGTCGTCAAGTGTGGGAATTGAGCCCTGTCCCCTGTGCTCCCCACTGTGCCGATCGCCCTTCATGTCTGCCGTGTAGAAACCAAATTCGGGGCGGGAGGCATAAATGGCTTCGCGGACAGCAGCTACGGCTCGCTGCTTCTCTTCGTCCAGGGGCATGTTTGCAGGCGCCTTGACGGGTGGCGGCGCCAGCAGTCGGCCCTTGAGCTTTCGGCGAGCGGTCTCGTCTGCTAGCTGGCTGCCCAGCGTAAGCACTGCCACAGTGTGGTCAACTGCGTCCTTGGAACTTGTGGCACGACGTGCAAGAGACTCCATCTCCTGACTAATGCCAGGAGTCATGTCTCCACCGTCCGCGATGAGGCCTTGAGTGCTCCGGGAGATGTCATCGTGTGTGGAGCCCCACATGCCCTGGCCCATGCCACCCAGCGGCACCAGGTCTGTGGCTGGGTACATTGTGCGGGCTCGCTGCCTGCCAGCCACAGCGTCGTCCGCAGATGTAGCTGAGGCGCTGCGGGGTCGTTGGGTCTGCAGTGTGTACCCACGGGAGCGGTGTGTCTCAGGCATATCACTAAAAACGCCCAGCTCCTCCTCTCGCACCGAGGCTGCCCCAGGGAGTGTCGGGGGCGGCGACAACACCAGGGTGCTCTCAAGAGCATCAACCAGGGATTGTGGAAGGATACCACCGTGCACATCGATGGACAGTGGGTTCACCGCAGCTAGCAGACCACCCGCAACAACGCCGCCCACCGAGAAGAGGTAGGTGTGCACGGTCTTGGCGATGGCTGTTTGCAGCAGCGCCACTCGACGCGCGATGGCGGAGCCACGCCAGCGCCCAACAACGGCCCCCACAGATGTGGTTACACTGGTGAGGTTCACGCCAGGTCGGCCAGGCAGCTTGAAGTACAGAGCGGCAGTCAGGCATGGCGTGCTGGGTCTGGAGCTTCCATCCCACTGATCATTAGAGCGCACAGCCCGGGCAGCCCGAGACGACGGAGCAAATGGATCCACAGTTGTCGCTGCGTGCAGAGCCCGTGGGGAGCGAGTGGCGAAAAGGGGGTGCAGATCCACCTTGAGCCGCTGAGACATTGCGTCCACCGCAGAGGCGGTGCTCAGGTCGCCCGGCACATACCAGTGCCGCATGCGCAGGGCCACATATTCTGCAGCCTTGAGGGTGAGCGCAGGCGAAGACGCCAGGCCCTGCAGCACAGCATTGAAGCTGGTGATGCTGGCACCTGCCACTGCAGCCGTTTGCGCAATGCCCGCAGCAGCCTGTGCCACGCTGCCAGCGTCATTGTGGGCCACACTGTACCCGGCCATGTGTGACAAGCCCAGTGAGCGCAGGGCAGCAGTGCCATCAGCACGTGCCTGCGTCACCATGCGATCGCAAGCCTCCTTCACACGACCTCGAATCGCAACCAGCTCAAGCACTGCCGCATGATCCCCGTCGCTCAACAGCATGCCTCCTCCAACCGACACCGCCCGGATCAAGCGCCACATGACGTCCTCATACAGCGCCAGCATGGGGTCGGAGTGGATACTGCTGTGGGCATCGGGGGCAGCTGAGTCGCCAATGCTCACTGAGGCGCGCTTGGATCGGCCACGAGATGCCTGGGCTCGGCGCTGAGCCGTCGTTTCCAAGGCCTGCACGCGCTCCCGCACCGCAGAGACAAGCGCGTGCAGCAGCTGCGTCACAGTCTCCGGCAGAGGACGGAAAGGCAGCCGGCGTTTCACCCGGCGGGTGGCGCTGGCGGCGCCGTTGCTGTCGGTGGGGGCATCTTCGTCTTCACTGTCGCTCCAATAGGTCACGCCCACGCCGTCAATGGAATCGTCGTCTGCAGCAACGCCGCTGACTGGCACCCGGCGCGGGGCAGGAGCCCCGGCATCACGCCCTGCTGCGGGACTCTTGCCCTGCAAGAAGGTGCTGCGGCGCTTGGCGGCCACGGATGCTGCTCGTCTCTCCAGGCGAGACCGCCACCAGGGCAGCAGAATGCCCAGGGCAGAGTCCACCTTCCCGGAGGAACACAGACCAGCAATCTTCAGCGCAGCAGCCAGGGGCGAAAACATGGCGCCAGCGTCGTCCACTGCGCCCACACCGAGGCCAGCGCCGGCCAAGCGCTCTGCAGTGGCTTTTGCCTCACGCTGTGCTGCTGTGAGAGGCACGTCCTCCGCTGGCGACGAGCCAGGCCCGCTGGGCTGGTACGGGTCACGTGGGGGTGGGGGGGGCATCTGGTCCTCCGCTTCCTCATCTCCCTCCTCTACAATAAGTGCTGCTGCACTGAAGGGCGTCATGCTGGGCCCAGCCCCCCGTCCCCCAGAGAGACTGGTGGACGACATGAGCATACTGGGCCGGCGGCGCACAGCAGCCGAAGCCACACGGTTGCGGCCCTTGCGAGCACCAGCCTTGCTGTCTCTGCGGGGAGCAGAGGGGGGTCGCCTGGGGCCGCCGAAGGAGCTCGCCGTTGCGGCCTTGGCAGAGACAAAGTTTGAGTCATTGCTGGGGGCAGTCAGCGCCCCGCGGGGAGCCGGGTTCATGCTGGGGTCAAACACCACACCCAGCACGCCTTCTTGCTGAAGCATACGCTGTGCAGCGGTCTCCACTGCATCCGGTGACCTGCGGCTCTGGTCCCGTCGAGCCGCAAGAGAGGTCAACAGGTTATGCTGTGCATTCCGCACTAGCGCCAACACAGCAGTTTCAATCCAATCGCCAGCAGCGGTGTCCTCTGTGGGCAACCCAGCAGCGTCCTTGCTAACCTTCGCGCTTGCTTTTGAGTCACTGCTGCCCCCCCCAAGTGCCATACTGTTCAAGTTCAGCCCAGGAGCCATTGCGTTCATGGGGGTAAGCGCAATGCTCTGTCTGTGACGTCGGCGCCGGCCCTGGGGCGCTGGAGCTGCAGGCTTGCTGCCAGGCAGCGGGGCCAGGGTGTCTTGTGAGCTTTGCTCCTCTGCGTCTCCAGCAGTATTGCGCATGATGAGGCCGCGGTGGTCAGCTGACACAATGTCCTCGTCTCCAGTTTCACCACGGCGAGAGGTGATGGCCTTAGTGTACACACGGGCAGAATACCCACCTGCACGCCACAGGCGATCAGCGGTGGCCACATCACGACGCATGCCAAACGCAGCATACAGCATGTGACGCAAGTCATCTGTGAGGTCGTTCCACATGTCTGTGACGCTGCTGTTTAAGCCGCCAGCCCAGTCTGCGTTGGCCTCTACGGCAGCTTGCAGGCCGACAGCCGTGCGCACCGAGCGCACTGCACGGGCACTGTCCACCACGCCAGCAGATCGTGCAACGCTTTCCAGCACAGCACGGATCTCACCAGCCATTCCGTTGGCACCAAGAGTGCTGATCAGCGCAGACAGCATCTCAGGGTCCAGGCGCACATCATCCATTACAGGGGTGCCTATGGCCGGCACTGAGCGGGCTGTATCGAGCAGGCCTCCTGAGCTGTCTGCCTTGGAGTCATCGAGGTCCACAAACACGCCGTCCATGCCGTAGCCCCATCCCGCTGGGGAGGTGGGTGCATCCACAGGGACCTGCTGGTGTCGCACAGCACTGGCAGAGCGGGAAGTTGCCTGGGCGATCTGCCCCACAGCCCGCACCAGCAGGGCCCGTCCGTCCTCAGCCATTCCAGACATACGGTATGCCAGGGCCAGGGAAGTCAGCGAGGTGATGCTGGTGGGGTGCCCGAGCTGCTTGAGGGCAGCCACTGTATCCTGCATCAGGGCAACGCACTCGTCCAGCTGTGCTGGCACCGGCAGCGTGCTCAATGCTGTGCGCAGCATGTCTCCGTTGCTGGCGGCAGCCGCCTCCTCAGCAGACAGACCCCGCACCATACCGGCGGCGGAGCGCAGGCAAGTTGTGGAGTAGTACGCGTTGCTGCCACAGCGACTGAGTGCCATGGCTTGCGCAGACAGATAGCTCTCTGCCAGTGCTCGGTGCACATCCGGCGCCACTGCGGTCGGCCGGTCGCTGTACTGCGTGAAAACTGGGAGCAAGCGCTGCACGTTGTCATCGCTGCCCACACTGCTGCGGAGAATGGTGGCTTCAACCGTTTCGCCTGCACGTGCTGCCACAGTCACCAAGCGGTACTCACAGTATGCCAGCCATGCGGCATGCACCAAGTCAGGGCGGCCGGCAGTGCCTAGTGCAGCAACGCGAGCAGCCACCACACCTGCATCCATGATCAGCCGCGTGATGGCGTCTGCCGACAGGTGGCTGCGCGTGCTGAGCACCTCGACGACCTGGTCCATCACACCCAGCACCTCCGCGCCGCGGCCTGACAGAGAGAAGCCGTTGATGAGGGCAATCAGCGTGCCTGCATTCGGCATGGTGCCTTCCTGCAGCATCTCGCTCAGCGTACCCACTGCCATGTCCAGACGGCAGCCCTCGCCATACGCGTCGATGAGCACATTGTACGCCTCAGCCCCAAGACTGCCAGTGGCGGTGGCCACATCCGCGTCAGCAGCGGCGGCCTCATCCCCAGCCGCTGCCTCCGCTTCATCCTCCTCAATATCAGGCGAAGAGCTGCCCATGTTGGCTGCAGACCGTTCAAATTCTGCAGCAAAGCCTGTTCGCATGGAGTCAGCCGTCACTGCCATGGTGCTGGGTGCGCAGGCTGTAACCAAGTCATCCATACCGCCAACTGCATCGGCATCGGTATCGGCATCCTCCTCCCCTGCATCACTTGCACCTTCAGCTGACGGCTCCATGTCAATCACAGCAGAGGCGTCTGCTTTCTCGTCAGATGTGAACATGGGATGAGGGGATGCCATTCGCTTGCCGGCGCCCAGACTGCCCTCCTGTACCACTGTGGCCAGGCCGCTGGCTGCAGCCGCCAGGGTCTCTTCATTATTCGCCTCGTCCCCCATGGAGGCGAGGGTGGAGGCAATGCCGGCATCTGCCAGGGCCTGGGCCGCGGGCGTGTCGGCGTCCAAGTTTGCCCGCGCGGCTGTCTCGGCCCACTTTCCAAGGGCCTTGCCGACAGTCTTCTTGGCACTGCTTGTGTCGTCCGCGAGCACAGCTGAGGCGACCTCCTGGCCAAGTGTGCGTGTTCCACGAACACGCTGCACGCCCTCAAACATTGCCCTGGCGCGACTCACCTTCCCTTGAAGCCCATAGGACGACATGAGCTTCTTGTAGGTCTGCTCAACGATGATCGCGTTGGCTGCGGCACGGAAGAGCTTCTTCAATCCCTGCCGCCCTCGGCGTCGGCTCTGGCCTGCAGCCGTGTCCAGCTCAGCCTCATCAGCCGAAGGGTCATCACGCCCAGTGTTGTCGGAGGCGGCAATGTCGCCCACCATTGAATGCACATCCCCACCCGCAGGCGCCTCTGTGGCTGCCCCGTGCGTCACTGGTGCGGCGGAGTGCTCTGCTTCGCCACTCATTTGACTGGAGTCCTCCATGGCAGCCAAGCACTCATCCACGGCGGCTGAGGCGCCTTCGGAGGCAAACGCTGCCACCAATGCATTATAGGCCCCCTGGATGTCCTTGCGTCGCACAGCAACGCCCCGCTCTACGCCTGCCAGCACCAGGCGTGCCTGGGGCAAGAGGCCCGCCTTGATGTACACGTGAGTCATCAAGCAGCCCACGCTGCCCTGGCAACGAACGCTTTCTCCAGGGAACCGCGCAAAGCGCCCCTGCAGCACAGCTGCCAGGGCAGGTGTGGCGTTGGGTGTAAGCGAGAAAGGGATGTCCACTCCAGCTGGTGTGTCCCCATCCACAGCCTGGCCGACGGCGCCTGCTTGTGAGCTGGGTTGAGAGACGGCTTGCTGCTTGACGGCGTCCATGGCTGCCTTGGCCAGGGGACCGAAGCGGGTGGAGGCCATGTGCTTCGTCACGCCTGCACCCATGTTCTCGCCCACTGTGGAGCTCGGCACGCCTGCCTTGGTTAGCAGTGCAGCGATGTCCACGGCAGCAGCTGTGGCGGCATCCACGCTACTGCCAGCTGCCAGGAGCTCCGCAGCCTCCAGCGCCTCCAAGTTGCGCTTGTTGGCTGACAGGGCAGACAGCACCACGCCATACGTGTCCACTGATGGCGTGATGCCCGCTTGGGCCATGACGTCAGCCATATGCGTCACGGAGCCAGCGTGCCCTGCGCCAGCGTAGGCGCGAGTGATGGCGGTCATCACTCGCACATCCATGCAAGCCAGCGTGACCGACACCTCGCTAGACTCCGGCTCGGTGCCTTCCTCAATGGCCCGTGTGGCTGCGGCTTCCGCCAGCAGCACGCTATTCACAGCGGCGCGCAGCGGGGGGGTGGGCCCATGGCGGCTTTGGCCCTCGCCTTCCTCCACTGCAGCGTCTGCTGCAATGGCCTTGACGTAGTCATGGGGCCGCAAGAGCGACAAGCCCACGGTGCGAGCTTCCACCAGGTACCCCTGGCGCCCAAGCACATCCAGGAATGCGCAGTGCAGCAGAGGCAGTGCCCCCCCCGGCACCAGCCACTGTGAAGCTACTCGCTGCTGGCGCACTTGTTGAGCATTCTCTTGCATGGCGTGCTGCTTGGCCAACGCCTCGTGGTACAGGCGCCGTGCGGAGGCAACGTCTCCACGTGCACCGTGCGCGCGGATGAGAGAAGCAGCCAAGGCCACGCCTGCACCAGGCACAGCCTCGCTTTGCAGGGCAGTCTGGGCCATGGTCACCACATGGTGCACCGCATTGACGTCTCCAGAGGTGTGCAACGCATGTGCAGTGGCCAGGGCGGCATATGTGGCTTCGTTCAGCTCCACAGCGTTCACAGGGACAGCCTGTCGCCTCATGACGGCGTCTGTGCCGGCCACGGCACTGGCTGAGTCCACGCGGGGACTGGCAGCTGCCGCCAGGACGGAGTCGAAATACGCCGCATCATCCAGGGCGTCGGCACAGCCTGGCACCGGCGACGCCACCTGCGCGATCTGCGCCGCATTGTGGGGTGTAATGGTCATCTGCAGCGTCTCTGCGATGTCTTCCAGCAGGCTTTGACGGCGGGAAGCTTCTCGCTCGGTGAGCTTCATGTAGTCCAGCAGCCGGTTGCCCAGCTGTGGCATGCCCAGGTGTCCAGTGGCCTCCAGCATAGTGGCGTACACTGAGGTGTCGGCGCCCACAAACGCGCAGGCGGCACGCTTGCCAGCTAGCAGTGGAAACATTTCCGTCAGGCTTGTGCAGCCAGTGATCTCTTTCCCGCTGGCCTTGGCGCCAGACTGGTGCTTCAAAATAGCCAGCAAGTCGCCGTTGCCGATGCCGTTGATGATGTTCAAGCGTGACACCACTTCCGACACCAGACGGGACACTGCCAGGCGAGGCTGTGGCTTGCCAGTGCCTGCGGCATCGCTGTCGGCGCTGGAGCCAGTTGTGTCCAATGCCTGCAGCACGAGTGCAAGCACAGGCACGTGCAGCGGAATTGGCGACGGCGAGGGTCGGGACGGGAGTGCTGCAGTTCCGCCCTCAGCGTGCTTCAGAGCTGCAAAGCTGTCAGCGGGGGAGGGCTGCTTCGCTCCCCGGCTAAGGGACACCTTGCGCTCACGCATCACTTCGTCTGTGGCCATAAGGAGGGCGCGCACGTTGGTCAACTCCCGCTTCACAGGGCGTGGCTGGGAGATCTGTGCCCGTGTGATGCCTGCTTCAGACAGCAGAGAGCACTTATCGCTAGGTGTCTCCGGCCCAGCATCGGTCCCGTCGTCATTCAGGGTTGCACAAGCTGCAAGCACCGACGCAAAGTGCGCGTCGTTACCGGCCGTCAGGGCGTCAAACAGCACCGCAGCACTGTGGGCTTTCTTGGCAATGGCCAGAGCGCGCAGCAGCAGCCCCATCGTGGCTGGCAGCGGCACATGCCCCCGTCGCATCCATCGCAGCAGCTCCTCGGCCACAGCGATGTGGTCGCCGGCCACAGCAGCTGCCGCTACCACGCAATGCACATGGTGCGGCAATACTGGCAGACGGCGTGCCACCATGCACTTCACGACGTTCCTGGCCTCAACCACCAGGCCTGCTCGAGACACGGCACGCAGCAGCGCTGAGTGCAGCAGCAGCAAGCACACATTCAGAGTGGGCTCGGCGCCAGCGGGGGACGGGCGTGCCCGCCACCAGGCTGCCACTGCCTTTTCCAGTTCGAACAAGCCCTTGGCAAACCAAGTCTGCGCTGCTGGGACGCGCCCAGCAGCGCCAAATGCAGCGACAACCAGGGCATATCCCCGAGCCAGCTGCACCGGTGACAGTGCGTGTGAGCCCCCAGCAGCCCCAGGCAGCAGGCCGATCACGCCCAGCTGGTATCGCATGTCAGCGAAAAAGCCAAGCGCTCGTGTTGCCAGTCCGTTGCGGGCATACTCAGCTAGTACGGCCAGAGAGACGGCAGCTGATGTCCCCAGGGCACGTGCCTCAACCAGCTGCACGCTGTCCCGCACCACCGGCTCGCCACAGTACAACAGGGCGTTCACTGCAGCCACAGCAGCAGCTGCTGCATCTGTCTGCACCCCAATGCCGAGCTCTGCGGCTCCACCGTCCGCGGTGATGTCATTTAGTTTCTGCCGGGGCAGCGAGGCAACCCTGTCCCCGAATCCGCTGGACGATGCAGTGCTACTGCGGCTGTTCCCGCCGAAAGTGGGGGGCGAGCTGGGTACAGCGCGCTGCATTGTCTCCACAATGCTGCTTTTCTTGGGGGCTGCGACCGGTGCAGCCGCAGCGGGCGGCGCAGTGGCTGGGCTCGCCTCCACATCCTCCACTTCGTCAACACCCTCGTCGATGGCCTGTGCTGCCTCCTCCTCAGTCATGTCGGCTTCCTCGCCGGTGTTCTTGTCAACGAACACCCACTTCCCGTTTTTCCACTTGCGCTGTTTGCCTTTGATTTTCGGGGCTAAGTTGGTCTGCTCCTCCTGATTCTCCCCCTTCCACATGTGCTGGTTCCACTGGTTGCGTGGGCCAGTGTTCTTCTTTTCCGCCTTGCGAAAGCGAGCAATGACATCAGCAGCCGAGTCAAGGCTCTGCATGGCTGGCTTGGAATACCGCACCTGCTTCCGCTTCACATGTCCCGACAAATGGGGGTTGATGGGGGTGATGTGGAACTGCTTACGCTGCACCACTTCTGCTGGTGTTCTGGCTGCAGCTGCCGCCTCTTCCTCCTCGTAATCCTCGTCGCCCTCAAGGATAGTGGTGGCAAGAGGGGGCTTGATGGGGGGGGCCTCGGCTCGCACAGCAGCCTTGGGGACGACAATTGGCTGCTTGGGGCCTGAAGCTACAGCAATCGGCTCAGCGACAGGGGGCGACGCCTCTTTGGAAGGTGGCGATGCACTTTTAACTGGTGCCGGTGCAGGGGTCGGCGCTGGTGCAGGAGCGGCAACAGCTGCTTTTGGCCGGCCTGGCTTCGGGTTCTGTTTCACAGCTGCTTTGGGTGGAGAAGTGGCCCGCCCTACCGCCGGAGCTGCCGCCGGAGCCACATCTGCAGCAGCAGTGGGCTGCTTCACTGGCACAGCTTGGACAGCCGCCTTGGGGCTTGCTGGTTTGGCCGACGCATTGCTTTCAGCCCGAGCCTTTGCAACAGCAGGGGGGGTGCTTCCGGTCCCAGGTAGTGCAGGGGGGCGCTTGCTTCGGGGCGAGGGAGGCTTCCCCACGCCGTGCTGCTTCTTGACCGGCCCAGCGGCCGCGCGGCTTGCAGAGGTCGAGCGGTTTGCAGGGGGGGGGGGGCGGCTAGCTCCCGTGGTGGCTGCCGGCACGGCGGCTGGCAAGCTTGGGCGGGGAGGAGCAGCGGTCACATTTGGTGCCTCCACTGCATCTCCCTGGCCAGCCTTCGCGGCTCCCGTCATGGGCTTCGGCTTCCCGGGGGAGTCTTCGTCGCCTGCATCCTCGTCGCCCTCAGGAATGGAGGTGGGGCTCGGGCTGCTGGAGCCCAGCACGTCTGCTGCTGAGGGGATTGCTGACTTGGGCTTGGCGGCAGCGGTGGGTGCCGGCGCCGAGACGGGTGCAGGCTGCGACTCCTTGGACCCTGCCGCCGCTGCAGCAGCCTTGGCGTCCTCAGCTGCTTGCTGGGGGTCGTCAAACAACGCCAATTCGGCTTTGCGGCGCTCCAAGTCATCGTGCACCCGCTGCATACGGGCTTGCAAGCCTTGAACGCAGCACAGTAGGGTCACCCACTGTGTGGCCAGCCGCTGCACAGCCTCAGGCGTGGTGGCGCCTGGCGCCTGTGCTGCACGGATTTCATAAGTGCGTCCGGAGTTTGTGGTCAAGTCGAACCTTTTCGCATCACCCCCCTGCCCATACCAGACCACCCCCGTCAGCTCGCTCAGCTTCAGCTCACCCTTGGGAGCATCTCCACTTTGATAAGACCTGACGTCAGAGAAGTACTTGACGCAACCATCGATCTCAGGTAGTGGATACTGAAACGGCAAGTTGAAGGGTGTTCCGGCTTTGTCTGCGGCAGCAGCCAGCCCAGCAGCGGTGCCCACATCCAGCCCAGGTGTGAAATCCGGAACAGGAGACCGGATAGACTCCAAGTTCAACACAAACCAACGGGTGCGAAAGGATGAGAATGTACCCCCTCCTCTCTTCTGCAAGGGCCCCTCGTGCACCGTGACTGTCATGTCTGCTGCAATACCCCCCCCAATCCGGCGGGACGACCGGCCACCACTGCCCGCCTTCAGCTCCGCCGAGGCATCGAAGGGAGACGCAGCAGCCCCCTGCAGCAGCTGTGTGAGGAGCCGTGCATTGGTCTGTTCCACCACTGACGGCTGCACGACTTGGTGGATTGAAATGACCGAGTCTGGAGCGGAGATTGCCTGCAGGGTGTCAGGGGGCAGGTAATGCACGACTCGCCCCCCAGCACCAGTGATGGCCGGGGACATGAGGGCAACTGCTTCTTCCACATCTGCGGCGTCCTGCTGCCGGGCTTCTGTGTTGCTTGGCACAGTGGCCGCACTGCTCCCCGCTGCAGCTGCGGCAGGGGACACATTCAAGCGCTGCGAGATGGCAGCTTTGCGGGCAGCTTGGGACTTGCCCTGCTCCACCACCTTATCAATGGCGTTGGCCCAGGCAGCCACCTTGGTGCGCAAATCTTTCTTGTCTGCAACCACGTTGAGCAGCAAGCCAGGAGGCACGCCGCCAACGGCGGCAGTGCTGCGAATGGCCAGGAGGTTCTGCCCGGCGACGGCGGTGGCCTGTAAGCTCTGCACGATGGGGATACGTGCCATGCATACCAGCACATCTTGCGGGGGTTCGCTGGTCAGGGACCGCGAACTAGCACTAGTGGCCTTAACGACGTGCTTCTTGGCAACAAGTAGCATGTCGTTGAACAGGAGCAGCGTTACAGCCATGCCGTCACTGGCAGAGCCAGCCCGGCCACCGGACGGCTCAAGCACGCGAGAGAATCGCCTTTTCTCGTGGTCTGTTCCTGACAGGAACACCTCTGCGCCCGAAAGGAGGAGTTGCGGGGCAACAGAGGTCAGCGAACGAGGAAGGAAGAACGAGCCCTGCAGCACGAACACGCGGGAGGGCGAAACGATGCCAACTCGCTCAGTGGGCTGAGCGCTGCGCGATGCTGGAGGCAGGAAGATCTTGCTATCCATGGCAATAACCGCCTGCTGTTTCTCTCGCAGGGTGATCTCGTTGTTCAAGGTGCCACTGATTTTCTTGACAGATGCGTAGGCCTCGCTGAGCTCAGCATGCTCCACGTGCTTTTCTTCGGTGGCTTTCAATAATGCACCCAGCAGCATCTCGTAGCGTGGAATGCGTTGAATCGGCTGCGCGGGAGAAGCGTGAGATGCTGACGAGCTCGACAGTCGGTTGCGAGGGAGCCAACTCACCATGATGAGGAAATCATGCATGCCCAAGCCACGCAGCTGTGTAGATTTTTCGACATTTCCCATGATGCTGTCCAGTACGCTTTGAAATTGGCGCCCAGACATGGCCTGCGGAAGCAGCCTTTTGTGTCCATCATTGCGCAGCTCAGCGGCAGGCAGCAGCTCTTACATCTTTGATTAGCGCGCTGGCTTCTGCATATCCGGCCACATAATCCTTGTAGCATTTAAGTGTTGGGGCCATTCTGTTGAAAATGCCGCCTACAGTCTTGCTTTCCCAACCTGAGGCTGCAGCATCTTCCAGCTCACTCAAGATGATGCTGTTGACACTGATGATTGTATGCAGCTGCGCGCGGACCGTAGTGAACACAGAGAACTTGGTCTTTTCAATAAGTTCTGCTAGAAGGACATCCTCGAACACCTTCAGGTCCTTTAGGTAACTGACTTCAGTCGTCTGCATTGGCAACAAGATGATGCTTCAGGCGTGGTGGCGGAAACATATTCCTGCTATTTGGGAGGAGTTCGGGTCAATTTCAGCACCATAGCACAACAAAGCCAGGATATTCTGCAAGACCGCGCTGGCAAGTATTGCTGCGCCACTCCTGGAGGTGAGGGATGAGTTGCAAGCCCGGTGCAAGAAGATGGTCGCAGTGCGAGGTAACACTGCACCCTGCAGCGAGGCCTACAGACACGACACGTACGATGACTTCTGCCATGAGCTGGTCGCGTTTAGTTGCCATAGTTATATCAGGCTTGCGTTGGTGTTGCGCAATGAAGAATGCAGTCCTGAAAGGCTCCGAGTTCCCTCGCTATGGCCAATTGATGGCACAAGCAGCACTTTCGGCTGCAGCCAGCTGGGCTGAGGCGAGCTACTGAGCGCCTAGAGCGGCAGATCAGAGCGCGGTATTATTAGTGTGCATCCATCTGAGTTGCGAAATGACACAGCCTGTCAATGTCAGGCTTGGCTATCCCCATGGATTGGGCGAAGCAGCACCCCCCCTTGCCTTGCCTCATGCTAGCCTTGCAGAATGTGCATGCACGCTTAGGTTCTATCCGTCGGCAAGCAAAGATAAAAACCAAACAAAGTTCATCGTATGACAGCTCGCTGGCTGCTCAAGACAGGTGCACCTGTGTGGCCATCTTGCGGTTGGACGCTGAGCTTGCCACCGTCATTTCAGCGGAGAGCCTGTTTCCAAAGCCCGTGCTCTACCATGGCTGCAGCGCATACTGCTGTCACAGAAGATGTGAATGATGGAAATTTTGGCGAGGGCTTTGAGGATGTAGAATTCCTCTCCAACGCTGAGGTGGCAGTGCTGCTTGCAGATGACTCTAATCCAAATGCCGACCAATTGCCAGTGTACGAGATGACACAGTGCTAGCCGTGGCCCGTGCAAACCAGACAAACGATGTGCAGAATCACGCAAGCCTGTAAGGATTACTGTGTTGAGTTCGGAGGCAGCGAGGAAGCAAGAACAGCTCAAGCTGTTGAGAGCATTCGAATGTACGAGAAGTTGGGAGCAATTTCCGCTGGCCTGTTTTGCTACACAACTTTATCCACAGGGCACTGGCCAAATTGATGTTTGAAGTGTATAATGAAGATAATAGTAAAACGCGGATTCTGACCGGGTTTGAGGTAAGTGTCGCGCTGCACTGTCTTGAGTGACCTGCCCATTCACGCAATGTCGCAGATCGTCTCGCTGGCAAACCTGCGGCCAAGCAGCCCTCTGATGGCACAAGCATTGATTCCTAGCCTTGGTGATCTTTCTACAGAAGATGTTGAGACCATTTTGCAGGCATTAAGCCAGGCAGCTGTTTCTTTGCTGACGTGAGAGCTTTGGCGGTCAGCCGGGCTGCCCCCCGTTTCAGCACCAGCTTCTGCCAGGAAGGGCAGTTGCAACTTGGCATATTCTAGCAGGCGGCTTTGGTGCTGCTGGGCCTAGCAAACTGGGCCCACTACCAGAAGTGGCCCCTATGTTTGATAATACGTGTGAATTCAAGGACGACCAGCGGCCTTATTGAATACACTCGAACAACACAACTAAACGCAGCCCACCCCAACACCATCCGCATGGAACAATCTTGCACTCTGACTAGACAATGCGTGCAGATTCGTGCCTCCTCCCAACACCTGTCCGACAGCATCTTGTAACTCCTACTGAGCCGCAGCTGCAAAGGCACAGTGTCAATCCCGTAAGAAGCGGACAAATCACAGTGAGCACGCACCCTTTGCCTTCGGGTTCCTGTCCATATACTCCATGTCGTTGTATGCTGGAGATGGACCGCCCTGCATTCGGACCAGTGTATGCGTGCCTCCACGAGGCTCATGCATGGTCTTACCTCCAGCTGCTCGAATGTCAGATCGTTTGCCAATTGGCGAGGGACACCCTTCTGGTCGTCATAAGATTTGTACAAGCTTCCCCAGTGAACTGCACTGTAACGTGGCAGCCCGTCGTTCCCCTGCAAGGTGATGCTTGAAAATAGCTGTCTGCGGAATTGTGGACACTTCTTACACTGCGCTCAATGTCAGCCTTCATTTCATCCCATGCAGCTTGATCCCGCGCAGGCTTAATGTGGTGAACGTAAGCATAGGTACCAGTGAATGCGATTGTGAACCACATGAAAGCCTTGGTGGGACCATGCGGCCGGTTCAGCTGCAGCCAAACCTCCTTTGCAATAGCGGCCATGGAGAAACGTTGACGAAACTACAGCGACGACACAGCTGCGACCATGCGGGCAAAGCCTCTTCAATGCAGTAGAGATTTGGTTTGCCTCATATTGCTGCGGGCTGCGGGCCTGGCAAAAAATGGTTTCGCATGAATGGGAAATGTCGGCTCTTGTTCAGGGGGCCTGCAACTCAGGACAAGCAATCACATGCATTTTAGCTCCATAGGAAAGGAATTTGCATGATTCGAGACCAATTAGCAGTGGCATCGCCGATTGAGTGGGTGTCAGCAGCCCAGAATTCACCTGGCTTGGCTCGAATCGCACCAATTCAGCAGTTGGGCCTCCAAAAACAGCACCAGTGCGGCAATCCGCGAGAGTGCCCCCCCTCGGCCTGGCATGGCACGCCGAGCAGGAAAGCCCCTCATTGAACCTCACCAAAACATATGCAACTATAGCTCATTTGATCTCGCTCCCAGCAGGTACTGTCTCTGCCTTGGCCAGCTTCGAACAGGCATTCATCTAGCGCAGCCCTCGCCTCGAGCAACGGATCAAGCCAAGCTGCGTACTGGAAGCCCTGATGCCATAGGAACGCTACAAAGTTGACAGCCATTTCATGAGTGTATCCGCGAGCCAGCCTGCAATGCAGGGTGTCACAGCAGCATGAGAGGGCGGGTGCCACACCACTGTTGTGCACAGTGCCGCAGTAACAGCCACCCAGGCGCCCCTTTCCCCCGACAAATGGTCGATCAATGCTGCATCCCCTCAGGCCAGCCTGGCTAATCGCTGCTCCAACTCGCTTTGTACCTGGCCGTCGCCTCCAGTGGGCGTGCTGTCCCCCCCCTGGGCAGACCCCCCCCCATTCCCAGCCGCCGCTGCCGCAAAAGGGGGGGAATCGCCAGCTCCCTCAAGAACAGGGCTACCCAGCGCTGACACTTGCTGTACATTGGCCCGCTGCTGCAGCTGTCCTGTGGGAGCTGAGGGCATGGCCTCAACAAGCCCCGACAGAGACAGCCCTTGATAGGGGGGAGCCTCTGTAGCCTGCTCCTGTGCTGCAGGTGTTTGCAACGTGCTGTTGTTGGCTATTGTGGGGGTTTTGGCGAATGTTTGGCCCAGCACAGAAGCCAGCACTGCATCGACCTCTTCCGCTTCGACATCTACGGAGTCCCCAGCCATATCCACGGCGTCCTCAATGGCATCTGTAGCCATCTCCTGCAGCAGTCCTGCACGCTGCATCTCCATGGCATACTGCCTGGCAGTGTGGGCCATGGATGGGGCGCTCACCACCTGCTGCATGGCCTGCATGAGCTGGGTGCTTGTCTGCATGGCTCCAACCATCTTCACAGTCGCCTGCTGCTCCTTCAGCTGCATGCACACGGAAGATAGCTGTGCCTTTGTCATAGCAAGTCGCTCGGTGTGCTTGCGTGTTTGCACCACCAGCTTCGCGTGTGCTCTGGCGTTGACTTGATCGCCGCGGCTTCTGTCTTTGCGGATGTCGAGCAGCAGCTTGGATTCCTCACGCTGCATTTCTGTCATAGGAGAAGTGCACACATGATGATCAGAATTATGTGCCCAACTGTCAGTAGCGCGGTCACTCACTGGTAATCTCAGCTTGTAGGGTGATTTGGTCACGCCTCATTCGTCGCTGCCAGTCTTTCAGCTGCGACTAAACTATCAAATCAATCGAACAGGTGGCGCAGGCAGGTTTGCGCACTTGTTCTTCCGGAGACTGGTTGTCTTTTGCCCTGTCTGAAGCAGAGCGAAAGCTGAACATGGTAGACAACTTGGCGGCCAATACGCGAGACGTGCTTGCAGCGAATTTGCAGGGAAATCTCAGCCGCCTTTGGCGAAATCTGACCTGCCACAGTCTCTGGTTGTATGAAGCCACTGAAATGAGCATACTATAGTATACTCAATTGTGGTGGCCTAGTTCCTGTCAGATATTTCGTGATGCACATGCTGTTATGCTGCACCCCTTGCAGCGCACGATGTCGCTTCAGTCATGGCTGCTTGCTAGCATGCATTCATGAGCTCATCATCGCTTGCTCTTTTTCTTGGCGCCACGTCGCTCTCTGCCCTTCTTCTCGTTGGGGTTGCCCTTAATACCTACAACGACGTTCTTGTTGCCCCGGACCCCCAGCCCCCGAGGTGCGTTCAATGCTGCGCCAGCGGTCGGCTTGGCCCAGCCATCGCCGAAACCAGAGGACTTGGAGGAAGATGCAGACATGATGTCGCGCCCGTCAGCCCACATGCCGTGGTGCTTGTCTTTCTGGCGAGTCCTGGACGCCCACGCGCCCTGCAACAGCTGGTCTTCACTCAGCAGGAGCCCCCCTGTACGTCCCCCGGTGGGCTTACCCAGCGCATACCGCTGTCCACGTGTGTTCACACGCCGATTCTTAGAGTAGTGGTAGTGCGTGCGCCCCTTTCCGTCCACGGTGACTCCAAGGCGGGCCAAGGTGGCGTGACCGCACCGCTCACAGAACAATCGGTCCATTTGGCGAGTGACACTGCAACGATCAAGAAAACACGTGAAAAACAGCACAAGATAAGCTGCATGTGGCACTTGGTACGTACTTGTAGCAGCTGTCGCACTTGAGCACAAACTGCTTCACTCGTTTCACACGGCGGCCTGCAGCACCCAGCACTCGGATTCCCATCCCCAGGAGCACGTTTTGCATGGTAAAGTCCACAGTGACGCAAGCAGATGCAGAAACTGTGTCTACCTTAGCGCCCGTGGATCGCCCCACGCCGAAAGTGCTTCCTGAGCTGACCGCCTCCTGGAAGTTTGATGGCGAAATCCAGGCAGGGCCGTCGTCCTCTGTGGCCTTCATGTGGCGCACAACCCCGGCCTGCGACACTCCATGCGACAGGATGTGGGACCTGTGTGGGCCCCTGTGCGTCTCTGTGTCGTCTTCCACCTCGCTTTCCTCGCTGTCTTCGTCCTCCAGGGAGCGGTCTGGGTAACGCTCATTGATTTCAGCAACTGCCGTGGCCACTGCAGCGCGCGCTGTGTCTTGGGCAATCAGAGACAAAATGCTTGTGCCAATGGCCCGGCCTTTGTGCTCGCCGACATACCACGCTTCTGTGCCGTGCTTGGGTCGCTGCGACACGCTCGCTGCGCGAGAGCCCCCAGCTGCAGCTGCTGAGGCGCTTCCAAGGACTGGGAAACTCCCGCCCACCACAGGCTTGGGGCGCACTGGCGCAGCAAAGCGCACTCCCTTTCCAGCTGACTGGTCTTCTTCCTCGCCACCTCCTGCGGCGGCGGTAGCACCTGCGGGGGCAGAGGCAGCAGCTCCCTCCGCCTCCTCCTCGGGCTGCTGGGTGGCCAGCAGCTGAGCAAAAGATGGCTTCGCAACAGTGCTGCGTCCGCCCCAGGGAGCCTTCACTGGCGCTGGCTGAGGCACCGCGGCTGAGGCAACCGCCTCGGAGGGCGCTGGCTCACTGCCCTTTGCGACATCTGCCCCGGGAAGCTTGATTTTTGCGGCCCGCGCAGTGATTTTGCCCAAGCGCTGCAATCAAGGTACGATGTGCTGGAATGTGACCTTAACAACGTGCGCATGATCCGAGTCGACCGCGGTGAGTACTCACGCTAGAAACTTCCTCGGCAACGTCAGCCCAGCCTCGCTCCTCAGCCTCCACCATGTATGTGAGAGCAAGCACATGGATATCCACCTTGGACAGGAACTTGAGATCGCCGGTAGTTCGTGCATAGGTTGTCACTGCGACGAGCAAAGTCTCAGTCACGCTCAAAGAAATCTACGGAACAGGAGAAGCCACAAACCTGCAGCCAATGCAGTGTCGGAGGGCTCCCGAACCTCAAGGTCGTAGGGAAGGTGCTGTAATCTTTGCCGCGATTGCTCGTCCTTAATTTCCTCGAACACCTCCGGGATGGTGACATATTTCTGCGTTTATCGAGTGGGTGCCTTGCGGAAATTGGCAGACGATTCCTGAAGAATTCACCTCCGCTTTCCCGGCCAAAGCGACCGCATTGATGATACCACCAGAATCGACAACGATTGTTTTGGCGATGAGTAATTCAGTTGTAGCCATAGCTGATGTCAGATTTGACTCAAAATCGCGCTACTACCTTCACAGAAAGGCTGTGAGCTGCGAATCTCTCCAGTTGAGACTGCTCTGAGGACTGCTCAGATGCACCCACACCTACTTTGGTAGCAGATTACAATAAATTAGCGCACAGCAGCTGCCTGCTTGCAAATTGGGAAGAGCGAGTGGTCATCCAGCTTCCCGTTTTTGCCCCCCCATGGACTCGAGGTTTGATCCAGCCTCTCGCTTCAAGACGACACATCTGCTTCCAAAACCCCCGGCAGTTGATCATGTGCATACTGACCATAGCCCTGCGAGCACCAGTGACCATCTGCAGCGGACGTGTCGTGGCAGTCGCAGCCCCTGTGCGACCAATGCGCCTCCCAGCTACCCGGGGACCGCTCGTGCAGGCTGGTGCAGCTGCAAGGGTGGCCCCGCCACTGAGAATGCGACAGCATAGCACCCCTGCGCCCTGCTGCAAATGCCAGCGCAGCGTCCACTATCCTGCTCACTCGCTCTGCACAGCTGGCGTGTCGCCGGACCCAGCCTGACAGGCCACCTGCACGAGCCTGGAGCTGTGGAGTCTGCCGGAGGGCCCCATTGATGGCAGAGGCAATACGCTGCGGTGAAGCTGTCGTCGGCAGCTGCACCAGATGCTGCAGCAGGCCGCCGTGCTCCAGGGACGGCGTGTCGGAGGCGACCGCGGCACGCACCGCCGCTGCATCCAACAATGCCCTGGGGAAGACGCGCCAGGGCCCCCCTTCCACCACAACCAGCTTTGACTGTGCCAGTGCATTGCAGTACTCGTGTCGCCTGGAGGCCACGAGCCGTGCATCCTGCCCTGCCCCCCGCTCGCCTGAATACACCCTGGACTGCCCTTCACTGAGGGGGGGGTGGTGCTGTAAAGGGGGCCCGGCTCTATCCCCAGCATAGCCTGTAATATGCATCACGTTGCTCATTTCGCGAATGCTACGGTGCGGAGCCTTGATCATGCCTGCTTCGAATGCTTCCTGCACAGCCGGCAGCAGGATGAAGGGGCCGGGCCTTGAGCGCACCAGAGTCACTGCATACTTGCGCTGAGACCATGGGACCATTGTGGTTTTACTGCACGTGCTGGAACACGGCAGCACCATCGCTAGGGTTTGTTGGCGCAGAGATGTGGCTGAGGCTGCCGCCGCCGCCGCCACCAGCAGATGGGCGTCAGCAAACAGCGCCACGTGGGCCTTGCTGGGCAGCTGCTGGTAGGCTTGCATTTTCACTGAAGGCTGCAGTATGTCCACCACAAATACGGGGCGTGATTGCGATGCTGGAGCCTGCTTGGCGCCGGTGCCCGGCCACAGATCCCCATCCTGCTTTGACACGGGGTGCCAGTCGTGTGTGAGCAGGTTTGAGTCCTCCCAAGGATCCTCCAGGGCATCAATCAAGCTCAACTGCCCGGCCAGTTCTGCGTGTGGCCATTTCAGGGGCACAGTGTGCAGGGTGCTGTCGGCCGCCGCCCCCCAGCGCTCCCGCCAAGAGGGGCAGTTGTGCACCTGGGCGGAAGAGGGCTGTGCAACAGTGTGCAGGGGCTCACTTAACCATGCATGCTCTGAAATCGTGCCCCCCCCTGCGCTGGATGAGCTGCTGCTGCTACTGCTAGTCGCTTGGCCGGGCAGAGGGGGGGACTCAGCGGGCTCCACAGCGGAGCAGTACGATTCAACGCCGGCTGGTAGATCTCCAAGCACGTAAACAACATCCAGCGTACCACAGGGAAACGCTGATTTGAGATTCTCTTGTGCTGACAGGGAGGCGTCCCAGCCCTCCCAGCCACGCCCCCACAGGGCAGTGGTCAAGCCGGATTGGGCCTCCGCAGCGTCTGCGAGCTGGAAGGGACCACGCTCTGAGGATGTTAAGAACGAAGCGTAGTCTACCAGGAATAGAATGCGGGCCGTTCGTTGCCTTGCTCTCATGAAAGCATGCCTGCGGCGCTGCATTTCAGATGGTCCACGCGAGGCTGGCACTTCACTGGAAAACTCTGCAGCAGCGATGGTAACCTCGTCGAAGGAATTTCTGCCCCCAGGCAGGGCCATGAGACACACAAACGCCACGGAAGCCCATACAAGTGCACAAATACACCTCAAGAACCTTGCTTCCCGAAGTCTACCATGTCTCGTTTCACAGACGTCATGCAGGATGCTTTTTGAATGTCTGTGCAAAGCTTTTTGAAGAGTCCTGCACGACCCAGCTTTTGGCATTTTGCGCGAACTGCCAGCTCAATGTTGTTCTTTCTAGCTTTTGAGGGGCTTTGTCGTCTTTGTCAGTTGCTGGGAGCGGGTGTGTAATGTAGCCTTTGTCAACCCAAACAAGAGCTCGATGCGCGCACTTCCCTACTCTAGGGGGGTATGCAGGATACAGCTTCCTGCGAAGGATTTCCCGCGGACTGCTGAGGCAACTTAGGCATGAAAGGCCTGAGAAGGTGACGAAGCCCAGCTGGGTGGGGCTTTGAGAACCCCTGCTCCCTCATGCGATATGTATTGGAATGCCCAAGTTGAAGAGTGCCTCCCTGGGAAGTGCACTTTAATTTGTCAGCAAACTCGCTTCCAGAACACTCTGCTTGATGGCAGGCACCAGTCAACGGGTGGGGCTTGGCGGCTGCCCCAGTCTCCATACTACTGGGGGCCTGTGCTGACGAAGATATACCAACAAGGGAGCTGATGCAGGCCAAAGCCTAGCAAGCGATACCATCGTGCAGAAAGCCTCTGCCACTGCAGCTGCACAGCTCATCATATTGGACAGGTGGGCTTGCTGACCCCGCGGGCATGCGCATGCTGGAGCCACTCACGCCTCTCAAGCAAGGGCGCAAATGTCGTCATACGAGAACTTCTCGTTGGCTCCGTCGTCGTCCAGGTGCACCTCCGCGGTGGAGGCACGGGAATCGCGCGACAGCAAGCGCCCGGTCGTCCCAGCGTACGAGCCAGCCAGCACCATGACCCGTGCGTTGTCCTGTCTCGGAATCACCGTCTCCAAATCTCGCTCGTGCATGTCCTCTAGGATGGAGCGACGCTCGTTCTCCACTCGCAACACGGCGACGCGGGGCTGCGTGACATCCAGCACCGCAGCTTTGTACTTGTAATACCTGTTGCGGCGGTCCACAATCCGCACACGCACCCCCTGCCGGACCCAGCCCCTGCGCTGTGAATCGGCTGAAGATGATGCAGATGGCTTGAGCTGTGTCTCTCTGGACCTTGCTGTCTGTGCCTCACCGCTGCGCTCTTGCACCCCCCTATCTGTGACTTTGGAGCCCCCCTGTGAGCTGGCGGCAGCAGCCCGCTCCTTGTGTTGCTGCTTCTGCTGCTGCTGCAGGGCAGCACCCTTCTCCCGCAGCATGCCAGTGACGATGTCATCCAGCCGCTGCACGAAGGCCTTGGCCTGTGTCTCCACTTGTGCCACAAGGGTGTGCTGGGCGGCGACGGCGGCGCCAGCTTGAGCGTGCTGCTCGGGGGACATGCTGCTTGCGCTGCGGCGCTGACAGAAGGCCTTGCTCACCCGCAAGACCAGTGTGCCTGCGGCGTGCACAGGCAAATTTGCCCCCATTTGCTCCTTGAGTAGATCCAGCCCCCCCGCCACTGGACTGTGGCTGGCGGCGGCGCGGCACATGGGACTGATCAGCGAAATGCACACCTCGGGCTCTGGCACTACAAAGGCTTTCAGTGCTTTGTCGCATGTGTCCAGTGCCTCCGCTATGACGCCCCATGTGGATTCGCTGCCCAGCTTGGCAGAGCGCAGGGAGGGCAGGGCATGCAGCGCCACACGCAGCTCCACCGCTTCCAGCCCCGGTACGCCGTCGCACTTCACGATGACGCCCAAAACATCGTGGGCTGGGTGGCTGCTTCGATTCACCTGCACCACTGAGCCCACTGACAGCTCCTTGTACCGACCGGGTGTGGTAGCTGTTTTGGCAGCCTTGGCAGCCTTGGCCCGATCGGCTGCAGCCTGCTGTGCAGCTGCTTGGGCTTCGTACTGTCCACTGCGGAGCTTTTTCATCACTTCATCCGCAGATGGCGCCACCTGTGTTCCGTCCCGTCTCACTTTCCCCCCCTTGCGGAACGCTTCGTCCAGCTCCTGCAAGACGTTACTGCCAGCCCCCAAGCCGCGACCTCCTCGATACGTGTTCAGCTTGTGCGGTTCGTTGCCTGTTCCTCCCTCCAGTTGTTCATCTGTGGCGCCCATCCCACGCAGCACTGCAGCTCCAAACTCATCGATGGGCACACTGTCGTAGGTGCTGCTGTGAAAGGAGGGCGCATCAGGCAGAGCAGCTATGTCATCTGCCCGACTCTGGCGTGCACGCATGAGGAGAGAGCCTGCGTTGGCCCCCGAAATGGCACGAGAGGGGTGTGCAAACAACTGAGACTTCAGGCCAGAGTCGCCCTTCAGAACTGACTTCTGCGCTGAAGATGATTCTGTAGCCGCGCTCAGTGCTTCATAATTGTGCTGGTCGGCTTCCATGGAAATGTGGGTAACCTTGGGAGCTGATTTTGCTGCTGATGCTCCTTCCAACTCCGCTATCAAGGCCGCTGCTGCTTGGGCATCTGTCGGCTGGCCCGCAGCCCCAGACTCCGCCGATTCTTTCGTATCAGGCCCAGAGCTAGAAGTGGGTTCTGCTAGAGCATCACCAGATTGACTTGAAGCCGGTTCAGCTGCTTGTAGGGGGATTATCAGGCGTCTTTTCGCAGGTGTCTCCCCTTCCGCAAGCTTCACCCCTTGTGCTGAAAGTGAAGCAATTGCTTGCCGAGATGGAGGATCGTTGTGAGAACCGGCATCATCCGCCCCCAACGTCGAACGAGATTTGACTTCCTCGCGCTGGCGTTTTTGGGCAGCTGTCGCAGATGCAGCTGCGCTGAGGTCTAGCCTGACGCCGGGCGCCGACATAGGACCAAATTCCGCAGAAGTGCTTGGATAGTGCAGCCACTGTCGCTGCCAAGGTTCTTGTCTTGATAGACAAGGCATCTATTTACTTACTTTGTTTGGTCAAGCTCATTGATGATTGATTGATTGTATTTGGCAGGAACTTTGAAAGGGGGGGGTCCAAATGCAGCACTTGGCCAGCTTCCATAGCCATAGCTGCAGCGTTTTGCCTGCAATGTTGGCTGCTCATTGCAGTGTGCGCTTTCAGAAGACGACAGTGCACGATGCACTTTTGATAGCCTGGCATTCCGCACTATGGCAGCAGAAATACTAGACAGCGCACCAGTACTACAATGCAGCGAAGACGGCAGTCCGCGTCGGTCACACCGTCGGTCACTCGGGTCCACTCAAATCGCCACTCTTCGCCTGATTCCGACAGTCATTCCAATAAGTTCATTTTCTGTATCCAAAAAGCTGGTTGCACAGGGATCGCCGGTGAGTCTGAAAGTCTGCAAAGTGCTTTGCATTATCGCAACATTTCTGGAGCAGTACTTGCTTTGCTTATCTGATCTTGGATGGAACGCCTTCTCACGATGGACTGATCAAGACAGGCCAGATTTAAATGTTTTGCAGCAAGATCTTGGCGAGTGCACAGCACCCGTGGCAGTCACATTGGCAGACACAGATTCGTACTCGAACGAAAAGAGACACACAGAGGCCGTGTCAACATTCATCGACCGACTTCGTGCAATCGACGCAAAGCCGCAGACCACGAACAGGCCTATCGAAGGGGCATACTTGAAGGATTTTCACTTCGTTCAGCAGGCTCCTGTAGCTGCTCGAAACGCATACAAGACACCGGAGTGTTTCAAGGAGGACTTTTTGAATTGGTGGTGGTCCGGTGGAGCCTGCAACGCATTAGAGGCGTTGAAAGCCGAGAAACCATATGTCAACATGAGTGAAGCACAATCACACACTCTTCGCGAGCTGTTTCCTCGTGAAGATGACTTTCGCTTCCTGTATCTGGGCATGGCAGGAACGGGTACCGGCCTCCATCATGACGTGGTTTGCAGCCACTCTTGGTCAGCTCAGCTGGCAGGCTACAAGCTGTGGACCATGTTTGAACCAGAGGCTGCAGTGCACCTCATTTGCAGCGCAACCGGCGATTGCGTTGTGGATGACGTTTGGTCCGCTGCCCCAGCAGACTGCCGCTTGCAGGTTCAAGACTTGGTGGGGCGAGCCTGCGCAGCACAGCGGTGCAGCTTGCCTGCAGCACTTCAGATGCACCACGAGGGTGCAGCAACCCCAAGCCTCTTGGATGCTTCTGTGTGGTCAAGGGCATTTGTGGCTGTGCAGCCTCCCCAGACAGCCATGTTCGTGCCAAGTGGCTGGTACCACCAAGTTCACAACCTCACTCGCAGCCTCAGCATCAATCACAACTGGTTTGACAGCTCGGCCCTGGCTTCCGTTTGCGCTTTCGTGGTCGCTGAGGCCATTGAGGTCCGCAAGCGTATTGCAGATTGCCAAACGGCCCATCTGGACATAGCGGAAGATGTGCAGTTTGGCGTTCTGTGCGAAAGAGTCATGCGGGCAGATATCCGGTGCAACATTGCCCAATTTTGCCTTCTTCTCAGTTTACTCCATGGCCTGCTCAAGCCAGGGCCAGCTGCCGACCTGCGACCGCTACTTCACGACCCCTCTACCGTCGGCAAAGCTATTGATGAGTGTGCTGGGCTGCTTGCAGCGGAGCCATTGGTGCAGATGAGTATGGCTGCTGCTCAAGATGAACAGCTGCGTGAAAGTATGGTGAAGCACGGTCTGTGTATTGTTGCTTGCTTTATTGGCGATACAGCTGACTAGTAGGCGCCCTCCTGTCATGTTCACATCAAGGTACAGCACGCGTTGCCAGTTGGTGGCGGGGTGTCAAAGTCTTCCATTGGCTGCTCAAGCACCTCTGCCCTGGCAGCAGTCGCTGCCCTGAGCAAGTCCTGGTCACTTTGAGAAAGTCTCGCGCTTGCTCTGCGGGACATTGCCGAAGTCTCTGCTGTTTTGGTTTGTAAATGGCCCAGCAGCACCTCAGCAAGGAACGAATCTTTCTCAATTCCATTCTTGAATTCATCCCACGACACTTGCCCGTCTCCGTCCTCGTCCAGCGCAACAAATGCTTTCTCAAGACCTGCAAGTGTAGACTAGCGTGTGCATGCCATCGCCAGCTGCAATTTGTGTAGTTAAAGCTGGGCTTGGAAACGAACTCACGGTCTTTCAAGTCCTCGTTGCCGGTCTTGCTGCCTGTGTCGAGCATCGAGACAACGTGGCTTAGCTCAGTTGGATCAAGCGTCCCGTTTCCATCTAAATCAAAAGCGTTGAATGCGATCTGCATCACGACATGCAAGTTTAGTCACAGCTTGGGGATGATTATACTGGATAGCCACTTACCTCCAATCCGGCTTCCGATGGCCCCTGAACCATTGCAATGCCCGAGACAAACTCCTTGTAGTCGATCGTCCCGTTCTTATCTGTGTCAAAGATGCGAAACAAGTTATCTGCATTGACTCCAGTTAGCTTAAGAGCTCGAATGACAGTCTTGAATTGTTGCTGCGTGAGGCCTCTCTCTGCGTTCTCAGTGAGTATCACGTCATCCACATCTGCAAGTTGCGGAAGGTTTGCAGCCGCGCCTGCAAGTGACGTTTCACGAGCTAGACTGCTCATTCGACTCGGGCTCTGAAGACCAGCGATGAAAGCTGATTGCAATGAAGCGAGCCGCAGCGGAGGAAGGCTGACTTCTCCCAGCTGTCGTTTGAGCTTGGTCAGAAGCGCTGCATACCGCCCCCCACCCACTGCCTTAGCCGCTGCACGGAGTCGGTGACGATTCTTGAACTTCTTGAGGTCTGTTGAGTTTGTTAGGGCTTTTTGCATACCCTGTTTGGCTGTGAACTCCACCAAGAACGGATGGACTAGTGCCTGGGCGGCAGACAGACGCTTCTTGGGGTCCGTGCACAGGGTCTTCCGCAAGAAATCCACGAATTGCAGGCCTTGAGGGTCATTTTGGCCCGAGGAAAGCTGCTCCAGGGCATCAGCTGCAGATTGGCTGATGTGTGTCGCCATTGTTCTGCGCAGTCGGTTCGGGTCACCCGAACGGCACAACTTCCTGTACAACGTTCTTGTAGAGTCTGGATTGACCGGATACTGCTGGAAACAAAGAGTGTAGAATGCTGAGGCAAGCGCCCAAACATCCGACTTGGGGCTGTAGAAATTGTGCGTGAAGATTTCAGGACTCAGCGCGTTGAGTGTGCCAACGACATTGAAAGGGTCGCTTGAAACTCCTCCAGTGCTATCAACTATTTCTGCAAAGCCAAAATCAGCCACAACCACAAATTCGGTACTTCTAGAGTCTTTCATCAACAGCAAGTTCTCTAGCTTTATGTCACGATGAACCATGCCACCTTCATGCATGGCACGTAGGCCACTCAACGCCTCAACAAGAGCTTTAGCAACTGTCGCATATGTAATCGCCGAGCCCTGGTTTGCACAAGCCTCCATTGCGTCGAATAAGTCGCCATGGGCAAGTGGCAATGCGGCCGCTGCGCAAATTGGGTGGTTTGAATGCAAGGGCTGCGGCGAAGCGCAGCAGCCACACTTGTCAGTCTGACCTCTGTACTCGCGTCCAGATCCGTCGGGAAGGCGCAGCTCACTGTTGGCAGTAAAGTTTGCTATCATGTTCAATACATATTGAGAGTCGCCTGCGGCCGCTCGGACCTGCAATCAAATGAGTTCAGCGAAACATGGTGCAGTTTGTGTTGGGCACCTGCGCACTTTGATCATGGCGTCAAATTCTTGATCAGAAGCCTCCATCATTGCTTTTTGCTCTTCACCCGAGGCCATGTCATCAAACACACGAAATTCCTTCACAGCAACAGTTTGCTTTGTCATTCTACATTGTGCTGAATATACATCGGCAAACGCTCCTCTGTATGGCAATCCAAAGTGCTCAACAGCTCATGCAGACAAACAGAATGTACTCACTCGCCCAGTCGACGACTTCGATCCACAAGATATTGTGAACAAATGTCTTTGCTCTCGCTCGACAGTCCTTGCAAAGGGTTCTGCACCGTTGCTGAGGCGCTCATTTTGAAGCACAAAACTTTTCCCGTTTGTCTGTTGTTGCCGGGTCACACCACAAACACATATACTGAATCCACATCCCAGTAAAGTCGGAACATATACAAAAATTGTAACTGCCCAACATCTTGCCCAACATCGGGCCATCTGCAAGCTGTTGGTTTTGCACCCCCCACAAAGGCAGCTGGGACGTTCTCGAGGTGCCCAGGTGGTGACTTCGTACTTGGCCTCAAATGCAGCCAGCCATATCCAAAGGGAATGACACAAAATACATTTAATCGTACCTATTTGAAAACTCGGGCGCGGATTTTATTGCCCAAAACTTTGCCAGTCGGAGACGGCGAGTTCTGTTTCCGAAGTCTGCGTGCCCGCGTGGGGTTTACTGGCCCATCGTGGATCACTGTGTGCGCTACTTGAGCGCCAGCAGGAGCACGCCGGAAAGAAGAAGCGTCTGCATGAAGCACTTTTAGAAAGTCAGTTTTCGTCTTATGAGCTGGGCTGTTGCCATTTGTGCGGAGTAGCCCAGGCTTTGTGCGAGCAGCCAGTGCACGTCGCTGTGGCAGCGACGAAGCTGAAGGGGGCGCCGAAGGCCGCTCCTCAGACGACACTGAGTGCCTTGAGTGCACGCTTTGAGTCGAAGATGCAGCCGAGGATGTGCTGGTGCGGCCTGGCTGCCTGGCCGCCACCCCCGGGGGAGGGCGGGGCGGCGGGGGGATGCCAGCCCCAGTGTGACTGTTGGCCGAAAGGGAGCGCGGAGAGGCAGTGCTGGGCACAGCCATGCTCTGCACCGGCGCTTGGAAAGCAGCAGCAGGCGCATCTGGCTGGGGCAGATTGCCCGGCGGGGCTGCTGACCCGGCAGAGGCAAGTGCGGGGGGAGCAGAGGGAGGCTTTGGTGGAGTAATAGGCGGATGAACCCCCTTCACTTGCAGTACAGGTGTAAGGGCCGGTGCAGGGGCTGTTGAGGCCGCGGAAGCAGTCTTTGCACCCTGCAGTGTTGTTGTGAAGAATTCCAGTGCTTCAGAAGCAGCTGCTTGGCTGTCAAACATGACGGACTGCAATGCGCCCTCAGCCCCCCCTACGGAAGCGACATCACTGGGCCGCCGCGCACCAGCCGCGCTTGCTCGAATGTCAGCGGTCCAGTCTGTCAAGTGCGACTGCGATGAAGACAGCATGGGCATGAGGGCTAAGTCAGCGAAGAGCTTGTCCACTGCAGTCATATCAACCACGCCTGCCACCGACTGCTGCAGCAGGTTTTGTTTGATAGAGTCCCGTGCTGCGCGCAGCTGCCGTGTGTAGTGGTGCTGTGCTGCCACCTCACTGGCGTGCCTGATAGCAGAAATGGCAGCACTAGCGCGACCCCGCAAGCGGTTTTCGAAGCTGCGGCAGTGCGCCTCAAACTGCGACCGCACTTGCTGCTCCAGGGATGTGTGTCGGGCATGGGCTGCCTCCAGCTCCCCTTCCAGCCCCTGTATCTCCGCCCGCAGCTCCGATATCACCTGCATGCTGCGCTGCCGCACGCGCTGCTCAAATGCCTTGCGACTCCCAGAGGCGGATGCTTCCGCGTCCAGCGCGTCCATCGTTGCCTTGTCCCGCACCGCGACCACATCCTCCTCCGCCCGACGAGCCATGTCCTGGTACCAGCGAGAAGAAGCACCCATTTCGTCCCGAATGGCTGCTTCCCGCGCACCGAAGCGCGCGCGTTCAGCGGCAAGGGCGGCCACCACAGCCTCTGACGTGCTGGCCGGCAGCTGGGGTACCGCCAGCACAGCGGATGCCAAGTCATCCTGTGCCCCCCCCTGTATTCCAACTGCATTTGGAGGCTGCTTATCGTTGGGCAGACGAACTTGCACCCCTGCTGACGAGAGCTGCGCCACCAATGACTGCAGCGTCTCCCCAGCTCGTGTGTCCAGACCGTCTATATGTTCCTGTAGTTTTTTACGCGCGTCTTGTTCTTCCTTCAGTTGCTTCTTCAAGGTGGATATGTGGGCCTCAAGCACAGCCGTGGCCGCTGCAGCTGATGAATCCGGGGAGCTGCTCCTAGACGAGGGCGCACTGTTGCCTTGCCCAGCTTGAGCTGGCTGCCGGGGGGGCAGGGACCAGGGCGCTGCCGCTGGCTGTGCAGCGGGGTGCTGCTGCCCAGGTGGTGCAGGGGGGAATGCCCCGCCTCCGAATGGACTGGGGCTGTGTCCTGAGCCAGAAGATGAAAACAGAATCCTGGCTCCGGACAGCATGGTGGCTGGAGATGGACGCTGCGAGGATTGCGGCGACGGCTGAGGAGGCAAGCCGTGCGGGGAGCTGGGGGCAGACCCCGGGCCCCAGTTGATGACATGCCCCATGTGCTGCCCCGCGTATGATCCAGGAGACGACAGTGCACCATGCTGCTGCTGTTGATGCCACTGCGGCTGCGGCTGGGGCTGGTATTGCTGGCGCTGCTGTTGTTGTTGCTGCTGCCAGGGACTGTTGCCCAAAGCCGCAGATTGCCGTTGCAGCCACTGGGGACTTCCTTGCATGTGTGCCTGAGAGGGCGCTGGTGCGCCCACGCGGGCCCTAAACTCCGCCAGGGTGGCATTGGCTCGTGCCAGGGTGTCCTGCAGTTTCTGCTCTCGAGAGTATACCGATTCAGCTGCAGCGGATTCCTGGCTCTCTGACCGAGAGGACGGCTGAATGTCAAGGCGACTGCGAGCAGGCTCATGCTGCGCGGCAGGAGCTGCACTGCTGGCCTGCTCGGGCGAGGGGGGGTTGGGGGGGGGCGCCGCAGCCGCCGCTGCGATTGCATCTTGCATTCTCGAAGACATGCCACCCACATGTTGTGAGGGTATAGTAGACTTCACAACAAGGGGTGTTTGCCCCGTGCTGCTAGATTGCGATGCATGCATGAGGGAATGCGGCCGTGGGGGCGGAGCAGTGGATGACTGAGCGCTGCGGGTGGGGGTGAGGCTGCGAGGCTTGCTTGGCTCCCTGGGCGCCAGCATTGGCGGCCCCGGGCCAGCACGACCAGCTTGGTCACTTTGGATTCCAGAGCCCTGCTCTAGTTTCGAGGCTTCAGCAACCACTCGAGTGAAGTCGCTCTGCACGCCAGGCGCTGCTAAATTTTGTTGCGCGGAATTTCGACGCGATCTGGGACCAACACCCGGTGGTGGAGCTAGAGAGCTCATAACCACCAGCAAATAAAAATATTACTCCCCTGTATTACGGTCAGTACGCTCTCCGAAAGTCCCTTGTGTGAGCTGGGTGTCACATGCAGCAAAGCTGCGGAATTTGACAACAAGCCAACAGTTTCACAGCTCAAATGAAAACCTGTACTTTCGGGCAGGGCCATGCGCAACACAAATGAATTCATAAATTGAGGCGATGCCATGGACGTGGTACGCACTCTGTTGTTCCAGTTCGTGCATTGGGATTCAGCTTGCGGGGTACGGGGGGTGTTGACGTTGCAATGCCCTCTGAAGCACAGAAATGCAGCACGTGAGAAAACGCCATGCTAAGCTCCCAGCTGACTGCAAATAATGCGTCTTTGCACAGGCTGTTCACTTGCTCTTCTTGGTGCCTTTGCCCTGTGGCATGCTACTCGGTTTCGCAGAGTCTTCAGGCAGCAGGGTGCTCAGGTCACCGTCCCGCAGGGCAGGCATCTGGAAATACCGCTCCATAGACTTGGAGTCCATTCGTACACGCTTGCTTTTGCCAGACGCGTCTAGGGGGGGCATGCGTTTCACCTCCACACCGTTTCGGTACAGAACGACTGACGGGATTTGCGGGCTCAACGCATCTGTGCTGATATGAGCAACCTCCGCTGCCTCAGGCCACCGGCCAGCGTCCAGTGTCCCGTACTTCAACTTGTCTGAGGAGAAGCTGCAAAAGTGCAATTGTGTGTGGGAGTTGCAAAGGCGGCTGAAGCCACATGCGGACTCACGAAGCCGAAAGCTCCGCAAACAGCGGGTAGACGTATTGGCAGTCAGAATTCCAGCTGGCAGTGTACAGGATCAACCATGACTGGCCATCTGGAGCTGCCATTACGTCAGAGTCGAGTCCACCCGCCGTAAGGTGCCTGCACTCTGCCACCCCTGCGTATGCTGGCTTCTTCACCAAGAAGTAGCACACTGCACAGTTGAAGGCACGAGGTACGATTTGCTGTGCTACAGTTTTGAGTTTGTGCACGGGGATCTGGGAAACGTACGAGCAGCAACGACCAGCCAGCGAAGCGTAGCAGCTGCATCCGTCATGTAAAGCATGAGCAGAACTAGCGCTTTTCCCATGAAGAAGGCACGGTCCAGCATCTCGTCGAGGCTATTGTACTGTCTATATCTGGCCAGCAGGTATAGCAAAGCCATGCTGGTAAACTCAATCTCCTGCGGATAGCTGTGGCATCACAAGAATCGGCGGGAGCGAGAAATCTTTTGAGGACTAACCTTTGTATTGCCATACTCTTTTAGAATTGAGCCGGGCAGGCGAACTTCAGAATCACGATATAAAGTCCGAATATATACATAGCTTCCAACCAGCATAAAATTGCAAATGTTGTACAACGTAAAGTGACGGAGGGCCATGCTTGGCTGGCAGCTGGTGCTATCGCGAGCCGACGGCAGCTGCCTGTCAGTAAGTACTGAGTAATGGCAGTGCCACAGTGCTTCGTTTGTTTGGCTGTCAGATTGACGGGCAACGTGTAAAAAGCAGATTGTTCTATTGGGGCCTGTCAACGCTTTGTGAATATACTTCCCACTCAAACACTTCATCTCCATGCACCAAAGCCAAGGTATTTATACTTTGCATGCTCCTCCCCTCACAGCAGCGGTCATATCACCCAGGCCACGCCAGATCTCTTCAGCACTCTGACGCTAAGCTGGGTCGAGCCGAGTTAGTACTGCGGTGGGGGACCACGCGGGAATCCTCGGTACTGCTGTTCCTTTTTGCCATCGGGCTTCGTATTGTGCAGATGTGAGCTTACCATAGTCGGGGGAGGGGTCTGCTGCGGTACTGACCATCACACATATGAACAGGTGTTCCGTGGGCTGTAGATGAGGCCCCTGGCTCCGAGAATGAGGGATACAGGGAGAGGGGGGGGGCCAGCAGGGGGCCCAGCTGGCTACGCTGTGCGTGACAAGACAGCAAGCCACGCTATGATGACCAGCATCAGATGTATTTGTATTGCAAGGTGTCAAG
>Ga0307982_1000279_pt1:10000-39948 | contig 39948 bp, 52 predicted proteins | sample OrgLakmetagen989_FD_201847 | JGI IMG/M metagenome (GOLD analysis project Ga0307982, IMG submission 201847) | Saline water microbial communities from Organic Lake, Antarctica - #989 | ecosystem: Environmental > Aquatic > Non-marine Saline and Alkaline > Saline | place: Antarctica... | reverse complement strand
CAGCAACTTGGGCTTTAATAAACATCGGCACTTTAGCTATTCAACAAATTCAACGTTTATCACGTTAAGAGACTTGATCTTAATAGATTACAGGGAAAAATTGAAAAATATTTGATTTTTCCTTGTTATATTTTTTACTTAAATAAAAAAAAGTGGACTCACCTAACAATATTTTATTATTAGGCGAGATTTTGTCACCTAAATGTATAAGCTATAAAAAATTTATACTTTTTCATTCCAACGTTCTAATACAACAGTATTTGAACCGTCTTGATTTTGTTGATATTTGATTGGTTGGAATCCTAATTTTTGACTTTCACCTACAATCACTTCTCCAGCATATTGCTGTGCAATTTTATCGATGAAGCTCTCCACAGGACATGATTGTTCCCAAAAACTCATATCAACAATTAACTCATACTCTTGGTTGTTCCAAACAAATTCAATATCATAACCATTAGGTTGGTTTATAATTAAATTTACTGCTGTCGACGTACCAGTCAAAGATTGCTTCTTGTGAGCAATTTCTAATTTAGTTAAAGCTTTTTCCAAATATGAAAGATTTTGGAAACTCGTTTTCATCGTTGTAAAATGAGACATAGTTATTACAAAATAGTCAAAGTTAATAGTTTTATAATATTTATTATAATAAGACTTCTTTGTTATCAACGTCTATTTTTTGTTTTATTGAATAAAAGTTTTTATTTAAACCATAACTATTGATTTTAAATAATCAATAGTTATGGTTTAAATAAAAACTTTTATTCAATAATTTGGGCTTTACGTAATAAGCTAGCCACCTTCTCTGTTGGTTGTACACCATTAGCTAACCAATGTTGAATCTTTTCAACTTTAAAATGTGATTCTTTTGTTAAAGGATTATAATAACCTACAGAATCAACGGGACGACCATCACGGCGATTAGAATGTTCCATAACAACTAATCGATATGCAGGTTGTTTTTTTCGACCAGTTCTTGTTAATCGTAGTTTTAACATAAATATTTATAAATTTAATTTATTAATTTTAGATCTGAATATACATCAGATAATAAGAAAGCAAAATACCTAATACCTAACGTCTTGAGTAATACTCAATAACTAGTAATTCATCAAGATCTAACAGTAAGTCATTTCGGTCACAATAGTTTGTAATAGTACCTTCTAATTTTGTAGCCTCAAACTTTACGTGATTTGGTCGGTCTACGAAACGTATATTTTTAAGATTAGTTTCGATTAAGTTTTTTGATGATGTTTTTGCTTTGATACCAATTACATCATTAATACGACATTGGAAACTAGCAATACTAACTGTTTTACCATTAACTGTAATATGACCATGGTTTACAAGTTGACGAGCACCTGCCATTGTAGAGGCGAAACCAAGACTAAAACAAAGACTGTCTAAACGCATTTCTAGTAATTGTAAAAGGATTAAACCTGTTACTCCATTACGTCGACGCGCTTCTTTAATATAACGATATAATTGACTTTCAGTTAAACCATAGTTAAATTTTAACTTTTGTTTTTCTTCTAATCGTACGCCGTATTCTGTTGTTTTCTTCTTTCCTTCAGAGCCTTTTCCATGTTGACCTGGTCGATCTTTTTTCTTTGATTGCTTTTGTGTTAAACCAGGTAAAGCTCCTAGACGTCTTGTAATTCGTAATTTAGGTCCACGGTATCGTGACATAAAAGATAATATTTTGTTTAACTAAATTTTCTTAATATTCCTTGGGATTAATAAAGATTTGGGCGAGTGACCGGACTTGAACCGGCGAATGGCGGGACCACAACCCACTGCCTTAACCACTTGGCCACACCCGCCATATCATTTACAAATATATTTTATCAGGTTATATTGAGGTTCGTCTAGAGTTTCTAGAAAAACTATTTAAATATCATTATGTTGAATCAAATTACTTTTTTTTTTAATGGGACTGAGTATTACACAAAGACTGTAATAACGTTAGAAGATTTGTTAAACTACTTTGCTTATAAGTCTTCCATTTTTGTTGTTGAATATAATCAGTTTATTTGTAATAAAGATACATGGAAAGATATTAAAATTAATAGAAATGATAAAATTGAGATTATTACAATTGTAGGTGGTGGATAGCTCTATAAATAAATTATAGAATTATCCAAATTAAATGCGAATAAGTACGTTATAGTCAGTTTCTAGTGCAAGTTGTAATTTTATTAAAATTTCTTCAATATCTTTTGTGACTAACGTTTTTTCTGATGATTGAAAGGTTAACTGAATACATAGACTTGTTTGATGGTCAGGAATTGACGCACCACGATATTCATCTAGCAATTCAATTTTAGTTAAATATCCTGTATCGTTAGTTAAAAAAGTTTTTTCTATGTTACTAAACGAAACCGTACGGTCAACAACAAAAGACAAATCTTTAGTGATTTTTGGATAACTTGAATAAGGTTGATATAGAGTTAATTTTCGGTTTTGAAACTCATCTCTAATATTATCCAAATTAAATTCAAATAAAAATATATCCGCTGGGATATTATATTTTTTTGCTAGAATTGGATGAATTTGACCAAAAACACCTAAATATTGATTAGTGGATAACCATAACTCTGCAGTACGGTATGGATGTAGCATTGTTTGGTATTTAGATTTAGTTATTGGTTGCCATAACACCGGAATATTTAATTTCGTGAATAAAGAATTTATTTTACCTTTACCTTCGAACCAAGATAACGTGCGACTAGGCTCATCCCAAGTTTGCTTTATTTTCATTCCACCAAATATACCACTAACCATTTCTAATTCTTGATAATTAGTTTTTAGATCACTTTCAAAAGTGTGCCCATATTCGAAGCCTTCTAATAACTTATTACCTTGTTTTAAGTTGTCACTTACAATTTTAATTAAATTTGGTAATAAACTTGTTCGTAACGTAGAACAATCATTTGTTAATGGATTAATTAATGGAATTGTAGTATTTGTTTTTTCATTTACTAACGAATACTGCATCAATTCATTTAACCCTTCATTGATAAAACAATTAGTTAACTTTTTTCGAATTTGATAACTATAATCCTCTTTTCCAACACGAGAAACAGCTGGTAAATTAGTAATAAAGTTATTAAAGCCATGTAAACGACCGATTTCTTCAATTAAATCAATTTCACGTTCAAGATCATCCATACGGGCTTTTGGTATTTGAACTTTCCATTCCGTTGTTTTTATATCGAAGTTATAATCAAAACCTAAACGTTTTAGATAATTTGCTATTTGATCCGGTGATATATTTCCAGGTTCCTTAGTTATTGGATTTTGAACCGGTCCTAAAATCTCGATCACGTTCGCATAGTTTAATAATAAATCAACATTATTTATTTGTTCTACTTCCGAAGCCGTATGAATTTTACAAATTAATTTTGGATTAGTAATCTTTAATAATGTAATTAATCTAATAAATGCTTCAATAAAGTAGCTGTTATTTAGACCTTTCTCATACCGTGCTGAACGATCTGTTCGTAAACCTAATGCTCGTGATTGTTGACGAATTTTTTTTGAACTAAAAATAGACCCTTCAATAAGTAATGAATTTGTTTCTGAAGTATAAGCAACATGTTGGTTCGAAATAATCCCACCAATACTAATTGGGTAATTGTTTGCTTTAACAACTAACATGTCAGGTTTCAGTTCATAAATTGTTTCATTGCTTGCTGGAAAATTGGTAAGATCACCTATTGAACTTAGACTCAATTCAAAGTCAGAAGCTTTTGTAATTGTTTTGACTTTTTCTAAATCATAAAATTCAAAAGGATAACCTGTCTCTAATAAAACATAGTTTTGAAAATCTAATAGGTTATTTACCGGTTCGATTTTTGAACATAATAATTTCTCTGTTAACCATTTTGGAACTGTTAGATCAGTTAAATTTTCAATAGTAACTGTTACAAATGTTGCGTATTCAGTCGTCGCTTGTGCACGATTTATTACATTTGTAATTATTTTTTGAGATTCTACTTGTTGGTTGCTGTAATTTGAAGAACAATTTGGTTGATTTAGTAACGCAGTAATTTCTTTTGCAATTCCTTTAATAGAAAGACTATCCGCTCGGTTTGCAGTAGCAGAAATATCTAAAACCGTTCGCTGTTCTTTATTAACATTAATTTTTAAGGTTTCTTCTACCTCAAATCCACCAAGAGTAAGTTTATCTATTAAGTTTTCTAATTGAATTGTTTTTACATTAACTAATTCATTAAGCCAATCTAATGATGTATACATTTTTTAGGTTAGAATAAAATTTTTATAATTAATTTGCTTTCGTAAATACAAGTCCATTCACTTGACCATATCGTTCCATAAATCTCATGAAACGATCCCAGGCTTCAGGGTTTTTCATTATGTAAATTGATTCAATTGCCTCGGGTTTTCCATTAACAAATCTCGCATTAACATCTCGAGTTTCTAAGGTACCTTCTTCATCAATTAAATACATTCCAGTGATCTCACCTTCTTTTGCAGTACTTTTATCTAAAATATTGGGTGTTTTAAAACAAAAAGTAGCTGTTCCAGTACTACCATCTCGCGAACGAGTTAATCGAACATCAGGTGATACTGTTTCACTTAATCCTTTTATAAATTGAATTTTAGCTTCCATAATTTTAGTTTATCTAATATCTAGTATAATGTAAAATATCTGCTATAGAATGGATAAAATCTTGAATAATCTGGGGTGGCAGGATTCGAACCTACGAATGGCGGAGTCAAAGTCCACAGCCTTACCACTTGGCGACACCCCAAAATCGTAACACAGTCTAACTCAAATTTCTTGGGCAAGAAGGGATTCGAACCCCTGACACCGTAGTTCGTAGCCACGTGCTCTAGTCCACTGAGCTACAAGCCCAAACTGTGTTACATAATAATATGATACAATTAATTATTCTTTTTAGTAAAGCTTTTATAAAAAAGATTTTAAAAAAATCAGTAAATTTACTTGCAAAGATTGTCTAATTTCCTTTAAAATCGGTTTTTAAAGATTTTTTATAAAATTTAAATTAATAAATTCTACGTATGTCAAAAAAAATATTATACCAAGATAATGCTCGACGTGCATTAGAACGTGGTATGGAAATCATGGTAGAAGCTGTTTCTGTAACTTTAGGTCCTAAAGGACGAAATGTTGTATTAGAGAAAGCATATGGTTCTCCTCAAATTGTTAACGATGGTGTAACAATTGCAAAAGAAATTAAATTACAAGATCATATTGAAAATACTGGTGTTTCTTTGATTCGTCAAGCAGCTTCAAAAACAAATGATGTAGCTGGTGATGGAACAACAACAGCTACAGTTTTGGCTTATGCTATGGTGAAAGAAGGATTAAAAAATGTGGCTGCTGGTGCAAATCCAATTTCTATTAAGCTAGGTATGGAAAAAGCGACACAATATTTGGTAACACAAATAAATGAATTCGCACAACCAGTTGAAGATATCCAATCTATTCAACAAGTAGCTTCAATTTCTGCAGGTAACGATAATATTATTGGTTCATTAATTGCTGATGCATTATCAAAAGTTGGAAAAGAAGGTGTAATTTCTTTAGAAGAAGGTAAGGGTATTACTACTGAATTAGAAATTACTGAAGGTATGAAATTTGAAAAAGGATTTATTTCGCCATATTTCATAACAAATACTGATAAAATGGAAGTTTCGTACGATAATCCATATATATTATTAACTGATAAGAAAATTACTTTAGTTCAGCAAGATTTATTACCAATTTTAGAACAAATTACAAAAACAAAACGGCCTTTATTAATTATTGCAGAAGACGTTGAGAAAGAAGCTTTGGCAACTTTAATTTTAAACAAATTACGTGGTATTGTAAATGCAGTAGCTGTTCGAGCACCTGGATTTGGAGAATTACGAAAATTAATGTTACAAGATATCGCAGTATTAACAGGTGGTACAGTTATTACACAAGATGCAGGGTTGAGTTTGGAAAATATCCAAGTAAATCTTTTAGGTCAAGCTCGCCGAGTAATTATAACAAAGGACAGCACAACGATTGTTGGTGACGGTGAAGAACTTGAAGCTGTGAAAACACGTTGTGAACAACTTCGAAAACAGGTTAATGTAGCAGAAACTGGTTATGAGAAAGAAAAACTACAAGATCGTATTGCAAAATTATCAGGTGGTATTGCAGTAATTCGAGTTGGAGCTGTGACTGAAACTGAGATGAAAGATAAAAAATTACGCTTGGAAGATGCTATCAATGCAACACGAGCTGCTGTTGAAGAGGGTATTGTTCCTGGTGGTGGAGCAACCTTAACTCATTTATCAGATAATTTATTAACATGGGCAAAAAATAATCTGCAAGAAGATGAGTTGGTTGGTGCAATGATTATTGCACGTGCAATCGTTGCACCATTGCGCCGAATTGCTGAAAATGCGGGTATAAATGGAGCAGTTATTATTGAACAAGTTCAACAACAAGAATTTGAAGTTGGTTATAACGCTGCCGAAAATAGATTCGGAAATATGTATGACGAAGGAGTTGTAGATCCTGCAAAAGTGACCCGTTCTGGATTACAGAATGCAACGTCTATTGCTAGTATGATTTTAACAACAGAATGTATTATTGTTGATGAGGCAAAAAGTTTAAACGAATAGATATTCGTTTAAACTTTTTAAAAGGTTTATAAATCGTTTAAATCGCCCATTGAATCATCTTCAGATTGATTTATATCAGCAATATTTTTCATAGCTAATTTTAATTCTTCTAGAACAGTATTTAAAGATTCTAAATTCTCTGACTCGATATCTTGACGAATATTACTAATAAGTTGCGTTACACTGCTTTTTTGTTCATCAGAAATTTTATCTTTTAATAATTCTAACTCTTTTTCAGCTTCAAAACATAACGTTTCAGCCTGATTTTTAATTTCAATATTTTTTCGTTTTTCTTGATCTGCGGTTGCATATTTTTCGGCATCTGCTAACATAGTTTCAATTTCAGTTTCTTCTAAGTTCGAAGCGCCTTGAATTGTAACTGATTGTTCCACACCTGTTTCTACTTCTTTAGCCTTAACAGAAAGTAATCCATCCACATCAATATCAAATGTTACTTCAATTTGCGGTACACCTCGATCAGCTTTTGGAATACCATCTAAACGGAAATTTCCTAAACTTTTATTACCACTAACTAATTCACGTTCACCTTGTAAAATATGAATTTCTACATTAGTTTGATTATCGACTGCTGTTGAAAACATTTCCGATTTTTTAACTGGAATTGTAGTATTTCGGGCGATAATTTTTGTCATTACACCACCTAAAGTTTCAACACCTAAAGATAATGGAGTTACATCTAATAATAAAATATCTTTAATTTCACCTGCAAGAATACCTGCTTGAATAGCAGCACCAATAGCTACTACTTCATCTGGGTTTACTGATTGGTTAGGTTTCTTACCAGTTAATGATTCTACTAAACCTTGGATTGCTGGAATTCGTGTAGACCCACCTACTAAAACAACTTCATTGATATCTGATTTTTCAAGACGAGCATCAGTTAATGCTTTTTCTACCGGAATACGACATCGTTGAATTAAATCTTGGCACAAACTTTCAAATTTTTCACGTGTTAAATCTGTTTCAATATGTTTTGGGCCTGTTTTATCTGCGGTAATAAATGGTAAATGAATTGTTGTTTTTTCAACAGTAGACAATTCCATCTTAGCTTTTTCTGCCGCTTCAGTTAAACGCTGTAAAGCTTGAATATCTTTAGTTAAAATAATTCCTTCTTTATCTTTAAAATCACTTACTAACCAATCTACTAAAACTTTATCAAAATCATCCCCACCTAAATTTGTATCACCCGCTGTTGATAATACTTCAAAAATACCATCTCCAACTTCCAAAATTGAAACATCAAAGGTACCACCACCTAAATCGAAAACTAAAATTGTTTCGTTTTGTTTTTTATCTAAACCATAAGCTAATGATGCAGCAGTTGGTTCATTAATAATTCTTAAAACTTCAATACCTGCAATTTTACCAGCATCCATTGTTGCTTGACGTTGAGAGTCATTAAAATAAGCAGGTACAGTAATAACTGCCTGTGTTACTTCTTGACCAAGATATGTACTCGCATCATTAATTAATTTTCTCAATACTTGAGCTGAAATTTCTTCTGGACTAAATTCTTTATCTAAAGATGAACATTTAATTTTAATATTCCCATTTGAATCTTTTGAAACTTTATATGGTAATTGTTTTGCACCTTCTGAAATTTCATTTTCTTTTGAACCAATAAAACGTTTTACTGAAAAAAATGTATTTTCAGGATTAATAACAGCTTGACGCTTTGCAATTTGTCCCACTAATAATTCTTGTTTTTTTGTATACGCAACAATTGAAGGTGTTGTTCGTAAACCTTCTGCGTTTGGAATAACACTTGGTTGACCACCTTCAATTGCAGCTACTACTGAGTTTGTTGTACCTAAATCAATTCCTACAACCTTTGCCATAATTTTTATTAAATGTATTAAATTTATATATTTCTATTTATAGTAAACAATTAGGCCGGAAAGAAAGAGCTAGGTCCGTAATGTTTTTAATAAAAGTGTTTATTTACCTTATATAGACAAATCTTTCGAAATTTTTTAAATTGTTATCAGTAATTTAACAATATAAATTGTTTTATTTATTTTTTAATTAATTTAACGTTAGTTGGCTTTGTTTTTATGAAAATGTTAATATACAATCTATTTTTTGGAGAAAAATTGTGGCTTTAGGCTTATTAGGTAATAAAATTGGCATGACTCAAATTTTTGATGAATCAGGTAATATTATCCCTGTAACTATTTTAAAAATCGGTCCATGCGTTATTACACAAATCAAAACAGTTTTAACTGATGGTTATAATGCAATTCAAGTCGGATATGGGGCAGTTCCAAGTAAATATGTGACTCAACCTGAATTAGGTCATTTACAAAAATCAAACATTCAACCTTTAAAATATTTAAAAGAATTTCGTGTTGATAATCCTGAAGAATTTATAGTAGGGCAAATTTTAAACGTTGAATCGTTTTCTAGTGGTCAGCTTATTAATATCACAGGTAAAAGTACTGGTAAAGGATTTTCTGGTCTTCAAAAACGCTATAGCTTCACACGAGGCCCGATGACACATGGTTCAAAAAACCATCGAGCGCCAGGTTCTATTGGTATGGGTACAGATCCGGGTCGTGTTTTACCAGGTAAAAAAATGGCAGGTCAATTAGGGAATAAAATTACACACATTAAAAAATTAAAAATTATTCAAGTTAATAGTGATGAAAACATCTTAGTAGTAAAAGGTTCTGTACCAGGTAAACCTGGGAACTTATTAAGTATTGCTACATCAGAATAATCTAATTTTTATTAGCAAAGAAACAATTATATATAAAATAACGTATGACTGTTCAAAAATTTATTAAATATAATTCTTTAGATATAAATGGACAAGTCTTAAATGACGAACATAAGCTGGAATTAAATGTCCTTGAAAAATCTGGTAACTATTTAATTCATAAAGATATTTTAAGACACCAAATCTCAAAAAAACAAGGTACTGTTTCTACTAAAACTCGAAGTGAAGTTCGTGGTGGTGGTCGGAAACCTTGGCGTCAAAAAGGTACTGGGCGCGCACGTGCAGGTTCAAACCGTTCGCCGTTATGGAAAGGTGGGGGTGTTATTTTTGGACCTAAGCCAAAAAAAACCGTTTTAAAATTAAATAAAAAAGAACGTAAGTTAGCATTACAGACTCTATTATATAATAAACGGAATAATATTTCAGTTATTGAAAATTTAGAAAATGCCATTGAATCAGCAAAAACAAAAACATTCTTCACTGTATGTAAAAATTGTGGCGTTGATTTGGATCAAAAAGTTTTAGTTATTGTTTCCAAAAAAACACCAGCATTAAAATTATCAATCCGAAATATGAAAAACGTGGAATTAATTTCTGCCGCAAATTTAAATACACTCAGTATTTTAAAAGCTAAACAGATTTTATTAACACCGCTAGCAGTAAATGAGATAAAGGAGACTTATTGTGGTTGATTCTTCATATTTTAATCTTAGCAGTAATGATATTATAAAATATCCTATTATTACGGACAAAGCTACACGACTTTTAGAAAATAACCAATACAGTTTTGTTGTAAATCCATCGTCTGATAAGATTACAATTAAAGCAGCAATTGAGTATTTATTTGATGTAAAAGTAACAAAAGTTAATACTTGTCAACTTCCAAGAAAGAAAAAACGTGTTGGTAAATATGTTGGTTGGAAATCGCAATATAAAAAAGCAATTGTGACTTTAGCCGATGGCGATACAATAAACTTATTTGCCGAAAACTAACAGTTATATAATCGAAATTAATCAAGTTTATGAGTATTCGTCTTTATAAATCATACACACCAGGTACACGTAACCGAGCGTTATCAACTTTTTCAGAGATTACAACAAGTAAACCAGAAAAAAGTTTAATTCGAAAAAATCATCGTAAAAAAGGGCGAAATAATCGAGGTGTGATCACAATCCGTCATCGTGGTGGTGGTCATAAAAGACGTTATCGTCTAATAGATTTTCATCGTAATAAGCATGATATTGAAGGTACTGTGGCTTCAATTGAATATGATCCCAACCGTAATGCACGAATTGCATTAATAAATTACACAGATGGCGAAAAACGTTATATCCTACACCCAAATAATATAAGTGTTGGAGATAAAATTATTTCGGGTTCAGGAGCTTCATTAAATATTGGAAATACTTTACCGTTGGAAGAAATTCCTTTAGGTACGTCTATTCACAATATCGAATTAATTCCACAAAAAGGTGGTCAAATCGTTCGTTCGGCTGGAACGTCAGCCAAAATTTTAGCTAAAGAAGGTGATTACGTAACTTTACGATTACCATCAAAAGAAGTTCGATTAATTCGTAAAGAGTGTTTTGCAACTATTGGTGAAGTAAGTAATAACGAAGCTTTTTTAGTACAAAGTGGAAAAGCCGGTCGTACAAGATGGCTTGGTAAACGTCCAACAGTACGTGGTTCTGTAATGAATCCTTGTGATCACCCACATGGTGGTGGTGAAGGTCGTGCTCCAATTGGTCGCAGTCGTCCATTAACACCTTGGGGTAAGCCTGCGTTAGGAATGAGAACACGAAAGAAGAAAAAAGCAAGCAATGCTTATATTCTTCGTCGTCGACCATAGTTGAAATTTTAATCAAATATAATTAACCAAAATATTCTTAAGATGCCAAGATCATTAAAAAAAGGCCCTTTTATTGCATATCATTTATTAAAAAAAATTGATAAAATGAACGCTGCAGAAAAAAAAGATACTATTACTACTTGGTCTCGTAGTTCAACAATTTTACCAAGTATGATAGGACACACTATCGCAGTCTATAATGGTAAACAACATGTACCTATTTTTATCTCTGATCAACTTGTTGGTCACAAATTAGGAGAATTTGTTTCAACACGCACATTTAAAACACATATTAAAACCGATAGAAAAACAAAACGTTAAGGAAACTTTTCTATGGTGCAAAAGATTGTCGATCCAAATTTTCATATTAAAACCTTTAATGTGAAATGTGATAATAAATTATCACCGCTTGCAAAAACAATTTTACAGAGTTTTAAATATAAGCTTTATTATTATGTAATTGATGATCTCTTATATCTTTTAAAGTCAAATCCAGATGAACGTGATTACCTTTTACAGATATTAAATTCAAGCGTTATTTTTCTTCAAAATAATTTGTATGTAAATTTTTTTGATATTTATATCTATGATATAAACATAAATGAAATATCAAAATTCAATAGATTTGTTAATGAACAATCAGAATCATTTAAAGTTTCAAATACTATAACTATTAAGTTAGCGTATCAAGTTAAACCGGTACCTAAAAAACTAGAAACAATTTGGTAACTGAATCTGTTTAGTTTTCTTAAAATATAAATGTAAACTATTAAACTATTTTTAAAATCAATGTTTCGGTTTAGATTGAAATAGATTTTGAAAACCTTCATAGAATTAAAATATAAGCAAAAAGAAAAGTTAAAAAAAATCGTTTATGTCTAACGTTCAATCAGTAAAAGCTGTAGCAAAATATATTCGGATGTCACCACACAAAGTTCGTCGAGTTTTAGATCAAATTCGGGGACGTTCATATCAAGAAGCATTAATGATCCTAGAATTCTTACCGTATGATGCCGGTGGTCCAGTTTGGCAAATTGTTCATTCAGTAGCAGCAAATGCAAAAAATAATTATGATTTAGACAAAAAAAAATTAATTATTGATGAAGTTTATGCTAATGAAGGACCAAAATTAAAACGCATACGACCACGAGCACAAGGTCGTGCATTTAAAATTTTAAAACCAACGTGTCATATTACAATTGTTGTAAAAGAAGCAAGTTAATTGGCTTTATAAATTCTATTTAAATTAAAAAGGTTATTTCGGTGGGACAAAAAACACATCCATTAGGATTCCGGTTAGGAATTACACAAGAACATAGATCTGCCTGGTATGCCAATTTTAATCAGTACTCTAGTTTATTAGAGGAAGATGATCAAATTAGAACATATCTAGATAAATTAGCAAAAGCAGCTAGTATTTCTGATATTAAAATTAATCGTAATGGTTTAGGGGATCAAATTCAATTAAATATTGAAACAGGACGACCTGGAGCATTAGTTGGTGAAAATGGTTTAGGAATTGAAAACCTATTAAAAAATATTAAAAAACTTTTACCAGTTACTCGCCAAATCACAATAAATATCATCGAAGTAGAAAAAGTTAATTTAAATGCTTCATTAATTAGTGATTTAGTCGTTAAGCAATTAGAAGACCGAGTGGCCTTCAGACGAGCAATTCGTGAAGCCCTTCAAGCAGCACACGAAGACAACGTTAGTGGTATTAAGATCCAAGTTTCTGGTCGATTAAACGGTGCTGAAATGGCTCGAACTGAATGGATTCGCGAGGGTCGTGTACCTTTACAAACTTTACGAGCTGATATTGATTATTCTGCCAAAGAAGCCAATACAATTTATGGTGTATTAGGCGTTAAAGTTTGGTTATTTAAAAATGAAATTTTAGCAAAATAGACACAAAATATATCTTTTATAAATTTAATTTACTATGTTAAGTCCAAAAAGAACAAAATATAGAAAATATCACCGTGGCCGTATGCGTGGAAAAGCAACACGTGGAAATGAAATTTCATTTGGCGAATACGGATTACAAGCCTTAGAACCAACGTGGATTACATCACGTCAAATTGAGGCAGCACGTCGAACAATCACTCGTTATACTAAACGTGGTGCATCATTATGGATTCGTATTTTTCCAGATAAAAGTGTTACTGCTCGAGCAGCTGAATCACGTATGGGTGCAGGTAAAGGTGCCGTAGATTATTGGGTAGCAACTGTCAAACCAGGAACAATTTTATTTGAGATCGCTTCAGTTCCGGAAGAAGTTGCCCGTGGTGCATTTACTTTAGCTGCATATAAACTACCAATTAAAACAAAATTTATTATTAGAACAAATATCGGATAACCTATGAGTTTACCTCAATTTAATGATATTAAAAGATTTTCAAATACTGAAATTTCTGACGCAATTATTAAAACGGAAAAAGAATTATTTAATTTAAAATTTAAGAAGGCTACTCGACAACCTTTTAAGTCACATGAAATTAAATATGCAAAACGTCGACTAGCACAGTTAAAAACAATCTTAACTTTAAGATTAGAAGCATTAGAACAATCAAATATTAATGCTGTTGCGAATTTAATTCAAAAACAAAATTATTTAACTGGAAGTTTTTAAATAAAGCTAAACAAATATAAGGAGTTTTAATGCCAGTAAAAGAAAAAGTTGGGATTGTTGTTAGTAATAAAATGGACAAAACCATTGTTGTACAAGTGGAAAGTCGCTTTTCACATCCGATTTATTCAAAAACAATGGTAAAGACAAAAAAATATTTAGCTCATGATGAGACCGAGCAATGTAATATTGGAGACGAAGTTTTAGTTCAGGAAACTCGACCATTAAGTAAAAGAAAACGTTGGACATTAACCAAGATTCTTTCAAAATCATCGTTAGTTAATTAAAATTAAATTTTTATGATCTATCCACAAACTATGTTAACAGTAGCCGATAATACCGGCGCTCGAAAAATTATGTGTATTCGAGTTTTAGGTGGAAATCGGAAATATGCAAAAATTGGTGATACAATTATTGGTGTAGTTAAAGAAGCTATTCCAAATATGCCTATTAAACGATCAGACATTGTGAGAGCTATTGTTGTACGAACTTCTAAATCTATTCGTCGTCAAGATGGGATGTATATTCGTTTTGATGATAATGCAGCCGTTATTGTTAATTTAGATAACAACCCTCGTGGAACACGAGTTTTCGGACCTGTTGCACGTGAAATTCGTGATAAAAATTTCTCGAAAATTGTTTCACTAGCACCGGAGGTTTTATAAATGATAAAACGACAAAAAATCCATATCAAACTCGGTGATAATGTAAAAGTGATTTCTGGGTTTGATAAAAATAAAACAGGCGAAGTAACTAAAATTTACCGTAATACGGGAAAAATTCTTGTTAAAGGAATTAATTATAAATTTAAACATATTAAGCCTAATACAGATAATGAAGTAGGTGAAATCAAACAAATCGAAGCTCCTATTCACCATTCAAATGTAAAATTAAATGTAACAGAGTCGTAAAAATATGCGTAATCCAAATTCATTAGAAGAAGTCGCTGAAATTCATAGTTTACTTACAGATATTAAAAAAGAATATACTGAAGGAATACGCGGTGTTTTAAGAAAAAATGACCCTGAGCTTTTTCGAAATATTCATACAATCCCAAAACTAGAAAAAATTCAAATCAACCGAGGGTTAGGTTTGGCAGCTCAAAATACAAATATTTTGAAAAAGAGTATTCAAGAATTCACTTCAATTACTGGCCAAAAACCTCTTATTACAAGATCAAAAAAGGCTATTGCTGGATTTAAAATTCGTGAAGACATGGAATTAGGTTTAACGGTAACGTTACGTGGCGAAAAAATGTATGCTTTTTTAACAAAACTAATTTTCTTCACTTTTGCTCAAATTCGTGATTTCCGTGGTTTATCTGTTAGAAGTTTTGATAAAGCTGGAAATTATACACTTGGATTAAAAGAACAGTTAATTTTCCCAGAAATTGATTATGAAGATGTTGATCAAGCACAAGGTTTTAGTATCACTTTAGTTCTTTCAGCTTCAAATCCTAAAACTCGTTCACGTACTTTTGACCGAGTATTAAACGGAATGGTTCTTTTAAAATTTTTACGATTCCCACTAAATGATTGTGGGTATTATGAAAAATATGCTTCGTTGGCAGAAGTTAACCAAGCGTGGGATAAAAAGAAACATTTACGTCGTAAACGCTGGTCTCAAGAATAAAAAAAACCTGAAAAAATAAGGAGAGAACTGTGGTAACAGATACAATTTCGGATATGCTAACGCGTATTAGAAATGCAAATATGGTTAAACATCAAATTGTACAAGTTCCAAGTACAAAAATGTCAAATGCCATTGCTGCAATTTTAAAGCAAGAAGGTTTCATTGAAAATTTTGAAGTATACAGTGAGAACTCACATGCATATTTATTAATTTCTTTAAAATACAAAGGAAAATTACGTGAACCCGTTATATGTAAACTTGAACGTATAAGTAAACCAGGTTTACGTGTTTATGCAAATTCAAAAGAACTACCAAAAGTTTTAGACGATCTAGGCATTGCTATTATGTCAACCTCAAAAGGTGTTATGACAAATTTCAAAGCAAAAGAGCTTGGTATTGGTGGTGAAGTTTTATGTTATATTTGGTAATCGGAGTAATTAAAAAATATGTCACGTATCGGAAAATTACCAATTAAAATACCGTCAGGGGTAGATATTACTTGTAATGGATTAGACATTACAGTAAAAGGGAAATTTGGAACATTACAAAACCAACTTCCTAATTCATTAAGTTTTGAACAAACTGATAGTACTTTAATTGTGAGTCTACAAAATCAGACACGTCAAGGTCGTGCTTTACATGGTTTATACCGTACCTTAATTAATAATATGGTAATTGGGGTTTCAGAGCAATTCCAATTAAACTTAACATTAAAAGGTGTAGGTTATCGAGCTACTGTTCAAGGTAAGGCGATTGTATTAAATTTAGGTTATAGTCACCCTGTGGAAATGGAGATTCCTGAAGGGATTGCTATCGAAGTGAAAAAAAATGTAGCTATTAACCTTAAATCTTGTGATAAAGAACAATTAGGTTTATTTGCTGCGAAAATTCGCGCATGGCGTCCTCCAGAACCATATAAAGGTAAAGGTATTATTTATGAAGGGGAAATTGTAAAACGTAAAGCTGGTAAATCTGGTAAAAAATAAACGTTTTTGTCTTACACATAGCTTAAAACAATTAACCTTAATACTAGAAGTAATTTATGAAATTATCAAAACGAGTTTTATTAAAACTCAAAAATAAAAATAAAAAATTAAAACCTCAAAAATTTAAACGTTTAAAACGTGAAAGTTTACGAGGTTTAGTAAAAGGAACACAAGAACGACCACGCTTATCTGTTTACCGTTCAAACGAAAACATTTATGCCCAAATTATTGACGATACAACTTCAAAAACTCTTGTTTCTTGCTCGACTTTAGATCGTGATGTTCAACTTGATAGTAAAAATGGACGAACATGTGAAGCTTCACGCTTAATGGGACAAAAACTAGCTGAACTTAGTCTAAAAAAAAATATTACAAAAATTGTATTTGATCGAGGACCATACCTTTATCATGGACGAATTAAAGCATTAGCTGATGGTGCCCGGGCAGGTGGTCTTCAATTTTAACAACCAATCTGAAAATTAAAACTATAAGTTTAATCAATTTTATGAGTACCGATTTAAAACAAGTTAATAAGTTTAAAAAAAATTCACGCCGAGCTGATAATAGAAATGAGCCAAAACTCGTTGAACGTTTAATAAAAATAAGTCGTGTATCAAAAGTAACAAAAGGTGGTAAAAAATTAAGTTTCCGAGCAATTGTAGTTATTGGAGATGAAAATGGTCAAGTTGGAGTCGGAATAGCAAAAGCTGATGATGTTGTTAATGCTTTTAAAAAAGCAAAAACTGACGGACGTAAAAATTTAATAAAAATTCCAATTACAAAGTCATTAAGTATCCCACATCGCGTTACTGGAGATTTTGGAGCATGTAAAATTATTATGCGTCCTTCTATTGAAGGTTCTGGTGTAATTGCTGGCGGTGCAGTTCGTACTGTTTTAGAAGTTGCAGGAATTAAAAATGTTATTGCAAAACAATTAGGATCTGATAATTTATTAAATAATGCTCGTGCATCTATTTGTGCCTTAAAAAATTTAACAACGAAATCACAAGTAGCAAAAAAACGAGATCTTAATTTAAATTAAGATTAGCTATTTAATATTAATCCTTAAATATTAAAGTATGATTAAACAAACTAATGATAAAAATATTCTTTTAAACCGTCTGTTATTAAGTTTAGGAATATTAGTCTTTATTCGGGTTGGAACATTTTTACCTGTTCCGGGAATAAATCATAATCATTTAGCTTTTTATCTTGAACGTCATTCAATGACAAAAAGTTTAGTAAGTACGTTTGCAGGAAACGAAACTTTTGTAATTGGAGTATTTACACTAAATATATTTCCATATATTAATGCATCGATTTTGATGCAATTATTACTTAGCCTTTTTCCAAGCCTTTCAAAATTACAAAAAGAAGGAGGGGGAGAAGGTCGTCGAACTATAAATAAGTTAACACGATTAATTACTTTAGGTTGGGCATTAATTCAAAGTTTTAGTATTGCTTTTTATTTAAAACGAGCCTTATTCGACTGGGATATTTATTTAGCTGGCCAAATTATTGTTTGGCTAACTACCGGAGCCATGATTGTTTTATGGTTAAGTGAAATTATTACCGAATATGGACTTGGAAATGGAGCATCATTATTAATTTACACAAACATTGTATCTAATTTACCTAATTTTGGTAAAAACTTATTTTTAAAAGCAAGTGAAAATATTTCAGTGATTTCTTGGTTACTTATTGCTTTATTACTTTTTATCGCTATTTATGGCATTGTTTTATTGCAAGAAGGTACACGAGTCGTTCCGTTAATCTCATCTAAACAACTAACGAAAACAACAGAATCATTTTCAACATCTTCTTTACTTGAAAATAATTATATACCACTGAGGTTTAATCAGGCAGGCGTTATGCCAATTATCTTAACGACAGCGGTTTTGGTTATCCCAAATTATATAAATAATCTGGGGTTACTACCATTTTTAACGCTCCCTGCTTTTCTTGAATCCTCGAAAGTTATTTATTGGATTAGTTATTTTGTTTTAATATTGTTGTTTAGTTCATTTTATTCAACAATTGTTTTAAACCCAAAAGATATATCGAATGATTTACAAAAAATGGCTGTTTCAATTCCAGGAATACGACCAGGAGTTGAAACAACGTTTTATTTAAAAAAAGTAATGCAACGAGTAACATACTTGGGCGCAATTATGTTATCCATTCTTGCTACGTTACCAAATTTAATCGAAACTATATTACCTGGTTCTAGTTTTAATGGCTTAGGAACTACATCTTTATTAATTTTAGTAGGTGTAATTCTTGAACTATCAAGAGAAATTCGAAGTATTATTCTATCAAATATTTATAATGATATGTTTGATTAAATTACGTAAAAAATTAAAAAATTATTACAAAAATTAAAATGAAAGTTCGTCCTTCAGTAAAAAAAATGTGTGATAAATGTCGTGTAATTAAACGACATGGAAAAATTATGGTGATTTGTGAAAATCCGAAGCATAAACAACGTCAAGGTTAATAATTTTAAGGAGTTAACAAAGTGGTAAGATTAATAGGTGTAGATTTACCAAGGAATAAAAGAATTGCATATGCGTTAACTTATATTCATGGAATTGGTATTAATACTGCAAAGCAAATTATTGCATCAGCAAATATTAGTCCAGAGACTCGAACAAATGATTTAACAACAGAAGAAAGCGTATCATTGCGTAAAGTTTTAGAAGAAAGTAATTTAAAACTAGAAGGTGATTTACGGCGTTTCAATGGATTGAACATTAAACGACTAAATGAAATTAATTCGCACCGAGGCAAAAGACATCGAAACAGTTTACCTGTTCGTGGTCAACGTACAAGAACTAATGCTCGATCACGTCGTGGTTCTAAGAAAACAGTAACAGGTAAGAAAAAATAATTTCATTTTTTAAGAAAGTTATAATAATTTAAAATTTTACTTAATATGGCACAAAAGATTCGTAAAACAGCCTTTAAAAAAGATAAAAATAACTTAGTGACAGGTGTTGTTCATATTCAATCAACATTTAATAACACAATTGTAACAATTACAAATTTAGCTGGTGATACAATTTCATGGGCTTCTGCAGGAAGTGCTGGGTTTAAAGGTGCTCGAAAAGGAACACCTTTTGCTGCGCAAACAGCTGCAGAAAAAGCTGCTTTAGCTGCGCTTAGTACAGGTATGAAAAATGTTGAAATTTTAATTAAAGGACAAGGTTCAGGTAGAGAAACAGCAATTCGAGCAATTGAAGGTGCTGGATTTGAAATTCTTTCAATTCATGACATTACACCTGTACCTCATAATGGTTGTCGACCTCCAAAACGTCGAAGAGTTTAAAAATTAATATTTCTAAGAATCCTCGAATGAGTTTAAACTATGACTCTGAATAATTTATATATTAAATGTTTAAAATCAGAGAAAATTGAATCTGGCTCAATGTATGGACAGTTTTTAATAAATTCTTTACGTCCTGGTCAAGGTATCACCATTGGAAACCTTTTACGTCGTGTGCTACTAAGTGATTTAGGAGGTACAACAATTACAGCGGTTCGCATTGCTGGTGTTCGTGATGAATTTTCCATAATTCCAGGAGTACGTGAAGATATCTTGGAAATTTTATTAAATTTGAAAGGAATTGTTGTTAAAAATACTACGGATGATGTTTCTTTTGGACGTTTAAAAGTGAAAGGTCCCGCTGTTATTACAGCAGATTCAATCCAATTACCCTCAAATATTGAAATTGTAAACCCAAATCATTATATAGCAACAATTTCGACGTCAAGTGTTCTTGAAATTGAATTTAAGTTTGAGCATGGCACTGGGTATAAATTAGCAGGTCAAACATTTTGCGATAAATCGGAAGATTTTCTTCAGATTGATGCAATTTTCATGCCTATTCAAAAAGTAGATTTTAAAATTGAAAATGTGTATGATAACTCAAATTCAATTACAGAGCGGTTATTCTTAGATATTTGGACAAATGGAAGTATTTCTCCTGAAGATGCTATTTCTTCAGCATCGCAGTTTATTATTGAATTATTTAATTCATTAATGGAAAATAAATTTACTCAAGATTTAGATGTCTTAGAAAATACTAATACGTTAACACCAATAAATCCACATATCAATATTGCAATTGAAGAACTACAATTGTCAGTACGAGCTTATAATTGTTTAAAGCGAGCTCAGATAAATACAATTGGTGATTTATTAGAGTACTCTCCAGAAAAATTACAAGAACTTAAAAACTTTGGCCGTAAATCGGCTGATGAAGTTTTCACTACTCTGAAAAATAAACTCGGAATAGTTTTAAAGTAATTACTTATTTAATTAATAAATATTTTATGAATGAAACATTTATTCCAGCATCCGACTATACTAGAAAAAAATGGTATGTAATTGATTGTAAAGATAAACAATTAGGCCGAATTTCTTCTTCAATTGTTGGGTTGTTATCTGGAAAAATTAAATCTTATTATCACCCCGCTTTTGATACAGGTGATTATGTTATTTTAATTAATGCAGAAGCACTTACTGTAGACCGCCAAATTGAACGTATACACGTATTCAACCCTGGTCGTCCTGGTTCATCATTAAAAAGAATTGTTAATGGTCTTCCACAACAAATTATTGAAAAATGTATCTATGGAATGATGCCAAATGGACTTGCGAAGAAACAATTATCAAAACGATTAAAAATTTATCAGGGTTCTAAACATCCTCATATAGCGCAGAATCCAATTCAAATAGATAATATTGAGACTTTTACTAATAATCTATAAAAATTTTAATGACTACAAAACTACAAAAAGATAACATTGGTCTTGGTAAACGTAAACGAGCAGTAGCACGCGTATTTCTTATTCCTGGCGAAGGAAATCTTATCATTAATAAAGTTGCTGGCGATAAATACTTACAATATAATACAACTTATATTAATAAAATTTGGGATCCATTAAAAAAATTAAATTTAGAAAACCAATTTGATATTATAGTGTTAGTTAGAGGTGGTGGCTTAACTGGTCAAACCGATGCTATTCAATTAGGTGTTGCAAGATTAATTTGTAAAATGGACCCACAACACCGAGCACTATTAAAACCATTCGGATTTTTAACACGAGATGCTCGTATTAAAGAACGTAAAAAATATGGTTTACGAAAAGCTCGAAAAGCACCACAATACTCAAAACGTTAATATTATTTATTTTAAAAATATGCCAAAAGCTGAAATTCATCCAACATGGTTTGATAATGCAACTGTTTATTGTGATGGTAAACCATTATGTACAGTTGGTTCAACAAAAAAAGAATTACAAGTGGATATTTGGTTAGCAAACCATCCGTTTTATAATACAACATCAGAACTTATTGATAGTGAAGGTCGTGTTGAACGATTTATGAAAAAATACGGTTTAAATTCAACAAACTAATAAACAATTATTTATCTAGAATTTTTAAGATATATGCCAACTATTCAACAATTAGTTCGTTCAAGACGAATTCAAATTAAGAAAAAAACAAAATCTCCGGCGTTAGTTAATTGCCCACAAAGACGTGGAGTTTGTACACGTGTGTATACAACAACACCAAAAAAACCAAATTCAGCAATTCGTAAAGTAGCACGTGTTCGATTAACTTCTGGTTTTGAAGTTACTGCTTACATCCCTGGTATTGGACATAATCTACAAGAACATTCGGTTGTATTAATCCGTGGTGGTCGTGTAAAAGATTTACCAGGTGTACGATATCATATTGTCCGTGGTGCTTTAGATAGTGGTGGTGTAAAAGATCGGACGCAAGGTCGTTCAAAATATGGCGTAAAAAAACCAAAAAAAGATAAATAACTGAAATCTTTTTTTATTTTTACACCTGATAATGTAATCTTATAAATTAATTTTATAAGATTACATTGTTCAATTTCAAATTTTAAAATTATATCTGATATTATGTCTCGTCGAAATATAGCAAAAAAACGATTTCCTGAAGCAGATTCTACCTATAATAGTTATCTTGTAAGTTTGTTAACTAGTAGAATTTTAAAATCAGGTAAAAAAAATTTAGCTCAAAACATTGTAAATGGTGCGTTTGACATTATTAAAGCAAAAACAAACGAAGACCCTGTAGTAGTATTTGAAAGAGCTATTCGAAATGCTAGTCCGGTTGTAGAAGTAAAAGCTCGTCGAATCGGTGGATCTACCTATCAAGTACCAATCGAAGTTAGTGGATTTCGCTCTACAAATTTAGCCTTACGATGGATTATTACATATGCTCACCAGCGAGTGGGACGTAGTATGTCAATCAAATTAGCAAGTGAAATTATTGACACAGCTAATGACATCGGTAATACTATTAAAAAGAAAGAAGAAACACATAGAATGGCAGATGCAAATAAAGCGTTTGCACATTTTAGATATTAAATTTTAAATATCATTTCTCGCTAAAAGCTTTTCTCATTATATTAATTTATAAAAATTAAACTTTAAAGGAATTTCTAAAATGGCACGCGAAAAATTCGAACGTACAAAACCGCATGTTAACATTGGTACAATTGGTCACGTAGATCATGGTAAAACAACATTAACAGCAGCTATTACAGCTACATTATCATTAGATGGCTCAAACGTAGCTAAAGCTTATGATGAAATTGATGGTGCACCAGAAGAACGTGCGCGTGGTATTACAATTAATACGTCACACGTAGAATACCAAACAGAAACTCGTCACTATGCACACGTAGATTGCCCAGGTCACGCTGATTATGTTAAAAACATGATTACAGGTGCTGCTCAAATGGATGGTGCGATTTTAGTAGTATCAGCTGCAGATGGTCCAATGCCACAAACACGTGAACACATCTTATTATCTAAACAAGTAGGTGTTCCTGATATTGTAGTTTTCTTAAATAAAGAAGACCAAGTAGATGATGCTGAATTATTAGAATTGGTAGAATTAGAAGTTCGTGAGTTATTATCTGCTTATGATTTCCCAGGTGATGATATTCCAATTTGTCCTGGTTCAGCATTACAAGCAATTGAGGCTATTTCAGCAGATCCAACAATTCGACGTGGTGACAATCCATGGGTTGATAAAATTTTTGCATTAATGGATGCTGTTGATGAGTATATTCCAACACCAGAACGTGATGTTGAAAAAACATTCTTAATGGCAATTGAAGATGTATTCTCAATTACAGGCCGTGGTACAGTAGCAACAGGTCGTATTGAGCGTGGTATTGTTAAAGTTGGTGAAAACGTTGAGATTGTTGGTGTTAGAGATACTCAAACAACAACAATTACTGGTATCGAAATGTTCCAAAAAACATTAGATGAAGGTTTTGCTGGTGATAATGTTGGTATCTTATTACGTGGTGTTACTCGTGACGATATTGAACGTGGTATGGTTTTATCAGACCCAGGTACAATTACACCACACACAAGCTTTGAATCGGAAGTATACGTATTAACAAAAGAAGAAGGTGGTCGTCATACTCCATTCTTTACAGGTTATCGCCCACAATTCTATGTACGAACAACGGATGTAACTGGTTCAATTACACAATTTACTGCTGATGACGGTAGTGTTGTTGAAATGGTAATGCCTGGTGATCGTATTAAAATGACGGCTGAGTTAATTTACCCAGTAGCAATTGAAGACGGTATGCGATTTGCAATCCGCGAAGGTGGCCGAACAATTGGTGCCGGTGTTGTTTCTAAAATTGTTAAATAATTAAAGAAATTTATGGAAATAAAAACAAATGAAAAAATTCGTGTAAGATTAGAATCTTTTAATCACGAATTGTTAACATCATCATGTAAAAAACTAATTGACTTAGTTCAAACACATGATGTAAATAAGTTTAGTATGGTTTCATTACCAACAGATAAACGAATTTATTGTGTTTTACGTTCACCACACGTTGATAAAGATTCAAGAGAACATTTTGAAATCCGAATTCATAAACGCATTTTAGACATTTCTTACGATTCTAGTGTAAATATGTTTGATATTTTATCAAAATCAGATTTACCACCAGGGATTTTATATCGAATTTGTTTATCATAATATAACATTAAATATTTTAGTAATTAAGATTACTAAAATATTTAATGTTATATTATGATAAAATATTACTATTACTTATAATTTTTTCTACAAACTTAATAGATAAAATACCAAAAATTGTTTAACGAGCTTACCACTCAATTTTTATTTATAATTTGGGGACGGAGGGACTTGAACCCTCACGCACTATCACTAGGCAACGGATTTTAAGTCCGTCGTGTCTACCAATTCCACCACATCCCCTCAATAACTACATGTAGTAATTAAATAATACATTGGTTTTAATAAAAAAGCAACAACTTCGAAAAATTATAATAGGCGGCACCCAGATTCGAACTGGGGATCGAGGATTTGCAATCCACTGCCTTACCACTTGGCCATACCACCAATCTAATATTGCAAATTGTCCTTTTATCTATTATAATATATAGTAAAATATAAATCAAGGAATTGATATCCAAAATAATTATTGGTGATTAGAAAATATAGTTTTGGGAGTAAAAAAGAATAAAAACAGTAATACCAAGTTGAAAAAGTTAGACTCTGTAAAGTCTATCATAAATTAAAGGAGCTACGACAAATGTTTGAAAAATTTACAGAAGGTGCCATTAAAGTAATTATGTTATCCCAAGAAGAAGCTCGTCGAATGGGACATAATTTTGTTGGTACAGAACAGTTATTATTAGGTGTGATTGGTCAACGTCATGGGATTGGTGCACGTGCCTTAAAAAAAATGAAAGTAACTTTAAAAAAAGCTCGCCGGGAAATCGAATTATATATTGGTCGCGGTACAGGGTTTGTAGCTTCTGAGATACCATTTACTCCGCGCGCAAAACGCGTTTTAGAAATGGCTGTTCATGAAGGTAAAGATCTTGGTCAAAATTTTGTGGGAACAGAACATATTTTACTTGCTTTAATTGGAGAGTCTGATGGTGTAGCAATGCGAACATTAGATAAATTAAAAGTTGATATTCCAAAATTAAGAAATTTAATATTAGCATATATTGAAGAAAATCAAGAAGAAATTTTACGTCCATTAACACAGGCTGAAAAATTCCTGCTAGAGCGTGAAAAGAAAGGTAGTCAAACACCAACATTAGATGAGTATTCAGAAAATATTTCAAAAGAAGCTGTTGAAGGTAAATTAGACCCAGTTATTGGTCGAGATCAAGAAATCCATGATGTCATTAAAGTTTTAGCTCGACGTGGTAAAAATAACCCTGTTTTAATTGGTGAACCTGGAGTTGGAAAAACTGCTGTTGCTGAAGGTTTAGCACAATTAATTTTGACTGAAAAAGCACCTGATTTTTTAGACGGAAATTTAATCATGGCTTTAGATTTGGGTTCAATATTAGCTGGTACTAAATATCGTGGTGAATTCGAAGAAAGATTGAAACGAATTGTGGAAGAAGCTCAAAATGATGCGGCAATCATTCTTGTTATTGATGAAATTCATACATTGGTAGGAGCCGGTGCTGCTGAAGGTGCAGTAGATGCAGCAAATATTTTAAAACCCGCATTAGCTCGAGGTAAATTTAGATGTATCGGGGCAACAACTATCGATGAGTACCGTAAATATATCGAACGAGATCCTGCATTAGAGCGTCGATTCCAACCTGTTCAAGTTGATGAACCAAGTGTTGCTGTAACAATTGATATCTTACGCGGTTTACGTTCAAAATTTGAACAACACCATACATTAACTTACCATGATAAAGCCGTTGAACAGGCTGCAATTCTTGCAGATAAATTCATTGCAGATAGATTTTTACCAGATAAAGCTATTGATGTTTTAGATGAAGCTGGTTCACGTGTTCGTTTAGAAAATCGTCGTTTACCACTTGGTATGAAACGATTATTAAAAGAATTACAAGATACTTTACGAGATAAAGAAGAAAGCATTAAAGAACATGATTTTGATATTGCTAAGCAATTAGTTGATCATGAAATGGAAGTCCGTACTCATATTACAATTATGAAACAAGCGGCTTTAACAAATGAAGCATTAGGGTTGACTCGTAAAGAAGTAGATACTGTTCTAGAAAATGATGTTGCTGAAGTTATTGCTGGTTGGACTGGTGTACCTGTTACAAAAATCTCTGATTCGGAATCAAAACGACTTTTAAAAATGGAAGATACATTACATGAACGTCTTATTGGACAGCATCATGCAATTGTTTCAGTTTCAAAAGCTATTCGTCGTGCTCGTGTAGGATTACGTAATCCTGACCGTCCAATTGCAAGTTTTATTTTTGCAGGCCCAACAGGGGTTGGAAAAACAGAATTAACTAAAGCTTTATCGGAATATATGTTTAGTAGTGAAGACAGTATGATTCGACTAGATATGTCAGAATATATGGAAAAACATACTGTTGCTAAATTAATTGGTTCGCCTCCTGGTTACGTTGGTTACAATGAAGGTGGTCAATTAACAGAAGCTGTACGAACAAAACCATATTCTGTTGTTTTATTTGATGAAGTAGAAAAAGCCCACCCAGATGTTTTTAATTTACTACTGCAAATTTTAGATGATGGACGTTTATCAGACTCTAAAGGTCGCGTTATTGATTTTAAAAATACCTTAATTATTATGACAACTAATTTAGGTTCAAAAGTTATTGAACGTGAGAGTGGTATTAAGCCAAAGTCAAAACAAAATAAACCAGCGTTTAAAATTGATGACGATGGTTGTGTAGGTTGGGAACCAACACCAGAACCAATTAAAGATAACTCTATATTTGAACGTGTTACCGAATTAGTTAATGATGAGTTAAAAGAGTTTTTCCGTCCAGAATTCTTAAACCGTATTGATGAAATTATTGTATTTAATCATTTAACAAAATATGATATTTGGGAAATATGTGGGTTAATGATTAATCAATTAGAAAAACGGTTAAGAGAAAAGGACATTACACTAGAAGTTGATGTTGCTGTTCGAAGTCTTCTAGTAGAAGAAGGTTATGATCCAGTTTATGGTGCGCGTCCTTTACGAAGAGCTGTAATGCGCTTATTAGAAGATACACTAGCGCAACAGTGTTTAACGACACCATTATACCCAAAAACTCGATTAGTAGTGAAACGAGTAAAACGTGAAGGCTCATTAGTCGACTACACGAACGAGGTTCAAGTAGAAATCGATTACAGTGATGTAGATCCAGAATTAATTAAAACGAGTGATGCAGAATTAGAAGAAAGTTCATTAGAAAATGTTTCAACAGAAAATAGTTAAAAAATTTAAATAAAAAAGGGTAAATACTTAAAAGTTTAAGTATTTACCCTTTTTTTATTTATTCAAACTCTACTCCGATTCACGTATTATTTTATTGTTATAGTAATTTACTGATATTTACTTGTGGTGAGCTTGCATTTGCGTAATATTTTTTTTCCATACGTCCAGCTAAATATCCAAGACGACCTGCATCAACGGCTAAACTCATAGCTTCTGCCATTTGCTGTGGGTTTTTTGCTTGTGCAACTGCTGTATTTAATAAAACACCATCTGCTCCAATTTCCATTGCTTTTGTTGCTTCACTAGGAGCTCCGATACCAGCATCAACAATAACGGGAACTGTAGCATTTTCTATTATAATTTGAATATTAGCTAAATTATTTAAGCCTTGACCAGAACCAATCGGTGAACCTAAAGGCATAACTGTCGCACAACCTAAATCTTCTAAATGCAGTGCTAACATTGGATCTGCATTTATATATGGTAAGACAGTAAAACCTTTCTTCACTAAAAATTCTGCGGCTTTTAAGGTTCCAACTGGATCAGGTAAAAGATATTTAGGGTCTGAAATCACTTCCAGTTTAACAAAATAATTATCCTCTTGACCTAATTGACAAGCAAGTTCATGTCCTAGAAATGCCATTCTAATAGCTTCTTCTGCTGTCTGTGATCCAGCTGTATTAGGTAAAAGCCATAATTTATCCCAATCTAAATATTTTAAAAAAGTTGTATTGTCATTATTTAAATCAGTTGGTAACCGACGAACTGCTACTGTTACTAATTCACAACCACTACTATTTATGCTATCAATAGCATGGTTAGCCGTTCGATATTTACCAGTCCCTAACATCAATCTGGAATTGAAAGATTTGTTTCCTATCTGTAACTTATCAAAATTATTTTGCATAGTTTAACGTTTTAATATTACTCCCCAGGTAGGATTTGAACCTACGACCAATCGATTAACAGTCGATTGCTCTACCACTGAGCTACTGAGGATTATCTAATTACTTATATATTAACATACGTATTTGTTTAATTCAAGTATAATTTAAAAATTTATAATAATTAAAATTATAAATTTTTTGATACTACATTTTTATTTAAAACTAAAAATCTTAAAACGTTAGAATCTAATTTTAAACTATTAGAAAAATCTTCAATATTTTTTGGAAGACTTGAAAAATTAATTTGGATAAAGTTTCCTCTTTTTTGATTCTTAATCATGTATGCTAAGTCACGTTTTCCACGAGAAATTACTGATATTTCTGATGCACTTAATTTTCGTAATGCTTTTGCGTAATTAAAAGCCCATGTTTTTAATTCACTATCATTAAATTCTTCTGTAAGAAGAATCATCATTTCGTATTTCATTGTTGCTGACATAGTATATTCATTTCTCAAAATTAAAAATATAGTACTCGTAAATTATTCACAATGTCAATTTTAATTTTGTTAGGCTTTTTCGAATAATATTAATGAACTAAGTTTTAATTTTATAACTTATTTACTATTAAATAAAAATTATCGATAAAAGTAGTTAAATCCTCAAGATTTTTAGTAGAATTATATATTGTAAAACAATTTATATAAAAAATTTATTAAAAAATCAAATGGATTGGGATACTCTTCAAAATTCTGCATCTAATATCGTTTTTGGAATTTTATTATTTGCAATGACTATTTATTGGGTTAGTTTATCTTTCTTTAAAGGTACGAATAATCTTGTTAAAATTGGTCGTATTAGTTCGATTACCGCAAATGTATTACTGTTTTTAATTTTGGCTTCAAGATGGATTGTTGCTGGATATTTTCCACTAAGTAATTTATATGAATCATTATTATTTTTAACTTGGACACTTTTAACAATTTATTTATACATTGAACATAAAACAAAAAGTAAGTTAATGGGTGCTATTTTGATACCGGTTGCTTTATTGATAACTGGGTTTGCAAATCTGACACTATCTCCGGAAATGCAAAAAGCAAGCCCTCTTGTTCCTGCATTACAATCAAATTGGTTAATGATGCATGTTAGTATGATGATGTTAAGTTATGCAACATTAATTATGGGGTCGTTATTATGTATCTTGTTTTTAGTTATTTCAAAATATCAAGATGTTGATTTACAGATTGTTGATGAATCTTCAGTACCTCTTTATAATGTTATGTTAGATTATT
>Ga0307982_1000279_pt1:0-5000 | contig 39948 bp, 52 predicted proteins | sample OrgLakmetagen989_FD_201847 | JGI IMG/M metagenome (GOLD analysis project Ga0307982, IMG submission 201847) | Saline water microbial communities from Organic Lake, Antarctica - #989 | ecosystem: Environmental > Aquatic > Non-marine Saline and Alkaline > Saline | place: Antarctica: Organic... | reverse complement strand
TTTTAATAGTTTTACGACCTGTTGTTGTGGCCATTCTAGCACGGAAACCTGATAACCGTAAAATAGAAACTCGGCTTTTATTTGATAGTGTTCGTTTTGTCATAATTAATTTCTTTTGATTTAATGTTTTAAATAGAATTTATTAATTGAATAAAATAACTAAGAGAACTAATAGTTTTAAATTATGCTCGAGCGAATAAGGTCATAAATAACTAAATGTCTAGTTATCTGCGCTCTTCGTTTAAAGAATTCATAAGCTTCATCTTTATATTCAAATAATGGATTTCGTTGTCCATAACTACGCCAACCTACAGCATCACGTAAAAGTGCCATTTTTTGTAAGTGTTCTTTCCACTCGGTATCAATATAAATTAAAATAAGCGTTCGTTCTAACGCTCTAATAATACCTATATGACGAATCTCTAGTTCTAATACTTTTGTTTCGTATGATAACCAAAATTCCTGGAAAAGATATGTTTTTAATTCAAAAATATCAAAATTATTTAAATTATTTTTAAATTTATCAAGGATAAAGAAATTTGTACCAAATAAATTTTCAAGTCTCAAAATAACTTCAGGGAGTGTTAGTTGATTTTTTTCAAGTTTCGTAAGAATCTCAGTAATAATCTGTTCTCCATCAGCCAATAATTTTGTTTGAACTGAAGCACTTTCTAAAATTTTTCGGCGTTCAAAATAAATTACTTTTCGTTGTTTATTTAAAATTTCATCGTATTCAAACAAATTTTTTCTTGAATCATATGTCAATTCTTCAAGTCTTTGTTGAGCAGAGTCTAAACTTTTGGATAATAATTCTGCTTCAATTGGTGTGTCATCTAGAAATTGGTTCTTCATAAACTCTTGCATTTTTGGGCCACCAAACAATCGTAATAGTCGGTCTTCCAAGCTTAAAAAGAATTGTGAGGTTCCAGGGTCTCCTTGACGTGCACATCTACCACGCAATTGATTATCAATTCGACGTGAATCATTACGTTCTGTTCCAATGATATATAAACCACCAAGATTCTTAACAATGGTATTATCAATTTGTTGGTCTTTTTTCTCAAACCTTGCTAACTCATTAATTAAGAATTTTAATGCTTGTTGGTAAGTATTTGTTGGAACCCTAACCTGATCGGTTTCATTTAAGATCCGAAGAATAGCAGTATCTGAAAAGCTTCTAAATTTAATATCATTTAATAACGATAATAACACACTCACAAACTTATGAGAAATCCCTTTTAATTGAACAGTTAATGGAAATATTGTGTTAATTTTTGTAGATTTATTTTGTGGTTTATATGAAACTAAAATTGTATATAGTTGTTTTAAAACCTTAAATTTGATATTACCACCTAAAATAATATCAGTACCTCGTCCAGCCATATTTGTTGCAATAGTAATACTATTACGGCTTCCCGCTTGTGCAACAATCTCGGACTCACGTCTTACATTCTCAGGTTTGGCATTTAAAAGTTGGTAAGATAACTTATACTCGTTTAATAATTGGCCTAGCATTTCAGATTTTTCCACACTAGTGGTCCCAATTAATATCGGTTGACTATTAGTCGAAATTTCTTCACATTGTTTTGCTACAGCTGTCCATTTTGATAATTCATCTTTATAAATCAGATCTGGTAAATCATTTCGAAGATTTGGTCGTGCTGTTGGTATTTCAACAACAGAAAGGTTATAAATTTTTTCAAATTCAATTTCTGCAGTTTTAGCTGTACCAGTCATCCCTGAAAGTTTCGGGTACAATAAAAAGAAATTTTGATATGTCACAGAGGCAGCAGTTTCGTTATTTTGACGAATTGTTACACCTTCTTTGGCTTCTACTGCTTGGTGTAGCCCATCACTCCAACGTCGATCAGGCATAATTCGACCAGTAAATTCATCAACAATAATAATTTGATCATTCTGAACAATATAATGAACATTTTGGAAAAATAATGTCGTTGCTTTTAGGGCATTAATAATATAGGGAATCCATGGATCATTTGGATTGTATAAATCACTAATGCCTAAAATACCCTCAATTTGCATTGCTCCTTCTTTTGTTAATATTACATTTTTGTTTTTCTCATCAACTTTAAAATGGATATTAACTTCTAGATAATCAATAACTTCAGCTGCAACGATATATTTATCAATTGACGTTTGTACTGCATTAGAAATAATTAAAGGTGTTTGTGCCTCATCAATTAAGACTGAATCAACTTCATCAACAATGCAATAGTTAAAAGGTCGGAGAACAACTTCATTAATATTTAAAGCCATATTATCTCGAAGATAATCAAATCCTAATTCACTATTAGTAACATAAGTAACATCAGCATCATAATTTTTTTGACGTTCTCGGATTTCCATGTCTTCTTGAATCAATCCTGTATTTAAACCTAAGAATCGATAAACTTGCCCCATAGAAAGCTGATCCCGACTGGCTAAATAGTCATTCACCGTTACGATGTGAACTCCTTTTTTCGTAATGGCGTTTAAATAGGCTGGTAAGGTCGCTACTAATGTTTTTCCTTCTCCAGTTCGCATTTCAGCAATTTTACCACTATTTAAAACTAACCCACCAAGAAGTTGTACATCATAATGACGTAACCCAAGTGTTCGGAAACTTGCTTCACGCGTTAAAGCAAATGCCTCTGCGGTTATATTTGTTAAATTAGAGTTTGCTTGGTATTGTTTTCTTAATTGATTTGATTTTAAACGAATTTCACTATCAGTTAAAAGCTGAAATTTAGATTCTAAAGAATTAATCTCTGTAACTAACGTTTGGTATTCGTTTGCAATTGAACTTTTTTTAAATGGATTTTTTAGCATTTTGTATTAAAGTATCTTTTCTATACAATAATATTTACACGTTTATGTGTAGAGTCTTTATGGTCAAATTTTACAATTCCATCTGTTAAAGCAAATAGAGTAAAATCTTTACCACAACCAACATTTACACCTGGTTTAAATTTCATTCCGCGTTGGCGGATAATAATGTTTCCTGCTTTTACTGTTTGACCACCAAATTTTTTTACGCCTAATCGTTTTGAATTTGAATCACGACCATTTTTTGTACTACCAGCACCTTTTTTGTGAGCCATAGTTAAACTCCTTTTTGTTTTTTTTTAATTAATACTAATATCTTCAATTAATACACGAGTTAATTCTTGACGGTGACCTTGTTTCTTACGTGTTTTTTTCTTCGGTCGCATTTTATAAACGATTTTTTTACGATCACGTAGGTGTTCTAAGACTCTACCAGTAATTTTTACTTCGTTTAAAAAAGGTTTACCAATTAAAATTTTACCATCATTATTTAATAGTAATACACGATTTAAGGTAATCTCTTTACCCAATTCTGTTGGTATACGATTTAAATCGTAATATTTACCAGTTTCAATCCAGAACTGTCTTCCACTAATTTCTACAATTGCATATTTCATATTTTACTAGACGTCATATTTCAAAAATCGAACTATAGGATATTGTACTAAATGTGTTTTTATCCCGTCAAATTATTTAGAACTATACTTTAATGACTAATATTTTTTAACATCCAAAGTTCATTATAAAAAAATTCTAAAGCTTTTGAGCGGTAACACTCCTTGTTACTAATAATGGATAATGTTCTTGTGATTTTAATATTTTCAATTGTAATGATTTCAATTGTTTCTAATTGGATTTCTTTTTCAATAGCCGATAAAGAAACAAACGAAGCCCCTAGACCCAAACTAACTGCTGTTTTAATGGCTTCAATCGAATTTAATTGCATAATAACATTAAACTGTTTTGTTTCAATATCATTTTGAATTAAAATATTATCAATAAATTTTCGAATCGTAGAAGTCGAATTTAAAGTTATAAAATTTAGGTGATATAAATCATCTTTATTAATGGTTTTTTGTTTTCTAAGTGCAAATGGATGAGACTTTGGGACAATTAAAATCAATTCATCTTCAACAAAATTTTCAATCTCTAAATTTTTTTTTAACTCTTCTGGAACATCACCACCAACAACCGCTATATCAATTTCTCGGTTAGCAACTTTCTTTGCAATCACTCGGGTAGAATCTACTTGTACATTAATATTTATTTGTGGATAATTTTGAGCGAAAAGAGCTAAAACTCTTGGCATTAAATATGTACCAATAGTTTGACTTGCACCGACCACTAAATTTCCTCGGTCACCGTTTTTGACATCATTTAAAGCGCGACAGCTTTCTTCACATAATGCTAAAATACGTTCTGAATATTGAAGGAAAACTTTACCACCTTCTGTTAATGAAACACTATTATTTTCTCGGTTTAATAAAATTATCCCCAATCGATTTTCTAAGATTTTAATTTGTTTACTTAATGAGGGCTGAGATACATATAAAATCTCAGCAGCTTTCGTAAAGCTTTTTTCACTTGCAACGGCTTTTAAAATTCGAAGTTGTTGTAATGTAAAAGGAAGAATCATATTATTAATAATCAAACTGAATAATTAATAAATTTTAGTAACAATTAATAAAACTTGTTTAATTGCGGATGGAGAGACTCGAACTCTCATAACAAAAGTTACTAGGACCTAAATCTAGCGCGTCTACCAATTCCGCCACATCCGCGTTAATCTATTATTTTAAGTGTAAATTTTTAAATCTTAAATTAAGACTTAAAAATTTATTCATCTACATAAATACTATAAATAAAACTCGTTGGTTTGCCTTGCAAAACGGATTTTGCTAAAGATAAAGATTTTTGTGCCGCTTTGTTTGCTTTTCTTTTCCAATTAGCTTTACGAGAATCTCGTTTTGTTTTTGATGTTCGTTTTTTTGGTACTGCCATAGTTTTTATAAATAGTTACTAAAACCTAAACACATTGTATAAGAGAAACAAGGAAAAATCAAATATTTTTCAATTTTTCCCTGTAATCTATTAAGATCAAGTCTCTTAACGTGATAAACGTTGAATTTGTTGAATAGCTAAAGTGCCGATGTTTATTAAAGCCCAAGTTGCTG
>Ga0307982_1000274_pt1 | contig 40164 bp, 29 predicted proteins | sample OrgLakmetagen989_FD_201847 | JGI IMG/M metagenome (GOLD analysis project Ga0307982, IMG submission 201847) | Saline water microbial communities from Organic Lake, Antarctica - #989 | ecosystem: Environmental > Aquatic > Non-marine Saline and Alkaline > Saline | place: Antarctica: Organic Lake... | reverse complement strand
TGACATTTCCCTTAAACATTGACGTGAGATGCCCATCACGTGGAACTAAAACTTTTGTTGGGGTGAAAGACTTCACAGCAGCAGAAGGCAGTGCCATTCTTCCAGGTAAGTGTCTTGCGAGGTTTTGCACGAAACGTGAGCGTAACGGAGCCTGCGAATTGACGCAGAGAAGGTGGCAAATGACCTCAACTTGACAGGCGACGAGCAACTAGTCCTGCGAATTGCAACCCTGCCGAAAGCAACGAAGCTCGTTCTTCAGCCTATGACGGCAGACTTTGTAGATATTGCAGACCACAGAGCAGTTCTGGAGCGAATACTTGTGAATCAGTACACCTCTCTCAGCGCTGGGGAGCTGCTGCAAGTGCACGACTCGGGCACAGACTACAGCATCATTGTACAGAGTATTGAGCCGGCGTCTGCCTTTGCTGTCAGCATTGTCAACACTGACTGCAGTGTCGAGTTTGCGGAGGCTCTGAATGCAGGGCAAGCCGATGGTCGCCAAGCCACTCGATATCTCTCGCCGGCAGTGCCAAGCGCTGATGCAGGTGGTGGTGCAGCAGCAGCATCCGGCACAACACCTGGTCTCATACCCAGTCTCAATGGCCAACTTCCCTCCATTGGTGCCTGTGATGCGTTTCGAATTCCGCTGCCGGAGTTGGCCTGTAGCAGCCTGCCTAGCGCCCAGCAAATCACTGAGCACTATGGTAGCGGGATGAGAGTGGCCGGCTCGGACCTTGCGTATATTTGGGGAGTTCATTTCACACTGGATGTCCAAGAGGGTGACGCCGACCTGTACGTGTCTGCGCTGCCTGTTGCAAAGCCTGGCCCCGCTGATGCGCTTGCATGGAGCAGCACGCCAGGCAGCAGTGAGTTGACTGTGTCGCCTATCGACAATTTCACAGCGCCGCCTACTGAGGGCCCAGTGGCTGACGTCCTTGCAGCACTCGCCGTGCCGCAGGGGGGCTCCATGGACGTAATCCCCCCCCCAGCCCCCCTGCGTCGAGCCCATAGCTCCCGCGGTGCGGCCCTTACCCTCAAAACGCTCAAATGGGACCCCAGGACAACAATCACAGCATGTGTCCGTGCATATGCAGCACCCGTACGGTATTCCCTGCAGGCCTCCATTGTGCCGGTGCCAGCTGGAGCTGCATCCACCAGTGCGGCGCCTTTACCGGTGGAGTCTGCTGGGAGCACAGTCGTCGCAGATGGCATGGCATCCTGTAGTGTGTGCGGTAAGGCAGTTCCTGAGATGAGTTTAGCTCGACACGAGGCCTTCTGTGCGCGAAACAACTGGACATGTCCTGTGCTGGGCTGCCGAGCTGTGTTCAAGAAAGGGTCTCCTGAGGCGGAAGCCCATTGGCACTGCCCCCACTGCGGCAAGCAGCTACTCAAGGAGCACCAGGCAAAGCACGAAGCTCAGGAACACAGTGAGCTGCCCTGCAGCTGCGGCTTCCAGGGGCACTTGAAGGCCCTGCGGTCTCATAAGCTGCAGGAGTGCCCAGACAGGTACATACAGTGCCGCTTCTGCAACACTGCTGTGCGTGCTGAGGGCCGGCCGACAGATGCAAGCGACCTGCTGGAAGGATTCACTGGGCACGAAGCGTACTGCGGGTCACGCACCACCCGCTGCGGCGTCTGCAGCAAAAGCGTCATGTTGAAGCACCTGGGCATGCATGCATCCACGTACCATCCAGATGCGGACTTTGATGATGTCGCAGCGACCCCCCCTCCTTCTTCCCTACCGGGTATAAATGCCAGAGGGGGGGGTGCAGCCTCGGCGCCGCCAGCTACTGCCACGGGCGGTGGCGTGGAGTGGACGGCTGAGGATGCGCAGCGACTAAAAGAGGCCGAGCGTGTGGTGCAGACACACTGCTGCAATGCTGTGTGCACACTGCAGTCTGCCACGGAGGAAGCAGACCCCCCCGCTGCGGCCTGTCGCCTGTGTTCCCGCTGCTTCCGGCTCCTGTCCAAAGCCCAAGTTGAACAAGAACAGGACAACCCTCTGGAGAGGGACGAAGCCAAGATTGTGCAAGCTCTCATGCCAGGTTTGTTGAAGCAGTATCATGCCCAGTTGACCAGCGGGTGCGGCAAGTCCACCTGCTGCAACCCGGCGTGCGTCACAGGCAGCGGAAACGCAGAGGGCATGCAGCCTGGACCAGCAGCTGTTGCCAGCATGCAGCTGTGCAAGTTGTTCGCTGGTGCGGATTCTCAGCGTGAGATTTTTGTGTGCGTGACCACATCGCGTGTTCTGCCAGGGGTGGCTGCGCGACTGAGGACGGGTGTGTCAAGCATCGACGATCGCCTGCAAAAAGCTGATTCTGGCGCTGAGAGTGCCCAGCTTGGTGGGGTTGTTTCTGGTGTTCAGCCATCTGCTGCTGCTGCCTTGGGGCTGTCCAGCTCGCCAGCTGGGCGAGCAGGCAAAGCGGCCAGGAAGCGGGGCAACAAGGGCTCAGTTGCCAGCGCTTTCTTCGGATAAACGCCAAGTTGGTCCACAGATTGTGTGAAGAGAACAATGGGCTTGAGCTTGCACGCTGGCGATATTTGGGCAGGCGCAGCCAGAGGGGGGCTCCAGGCTGAGGAGGACGCTCTGCCCTGCCCCCTTTCAGTGGCACGTACAGCGCAGATGCAGATGTCTGACGCTCCGCAGTACTGATAATGGAGCAAAAGCATTTTTGCAAGCAGTTCATCATTCCAACCTGTTGATTCAAAGTTTTCTGTTGCCGCCGACAAAGGAAGTCTACTCAACTGGTGACACAGGCCAAAACCCAACTTCAGACCAGGAGCAGAACTGTTTGAGAGGCTCAGAACGGCATGGCACTATCCAAACAGCAATATGAAGATGAAGGTGAGATGTTCAATGCTTGCTCCCGGCAAAAGCTCCTGGGCCTTGTTTTGCTTCCTGAAACTTCTCCCTGAATCTCTGACGCGTGCTGTCCAAAAGTGTGACGTATCCAGCAAAACTTGGCATCCTCATCATGACATGCGAAATTGCAGATCCCATTTGTTTGAGTAGTCTGAATGGTACTATGCACATCAGGCAGTGGAAAGGTCGAGCAGTAGCTGCAAAACATGTCCCTCCAAACCATCGGTCAGCTCAAGTCGAGCAGGCAGTCGTAAGTCGCCTTTCCCCATATGCGAAAAATTGAAGCTACCTTTTGCAGCATCAATCCATCGAAACATATCATGACTTGTTTTCAGGCTTCACGCTTCAGGAAACGAAAGAACCACCCTCACATTGTGGCTATATTGGCTGCAGGTGATCAACCAACCGGTGAAACAGTCTTGGTCTCTGACCTTGCTTGCTGCAGCTTTCTTGAGCTTATTCAATGCAGACAAGATTGTGGGTAAGTTTAAATTGTGTTTGAAGTTGTTAAACGCTCCCCTGCTGCAAATTTCAAAAAACAAATTGTGACGTCACGGCGTGCTTTGGGTCCAAGAAAGTTCTCCAGACCCTTGCTGAACTCCAAGAGTTTGGGGCTGCCCCATGGCGTTCTTCAACTTCAAACACGCCCATGTCTACAGATTTTTTGAAAGAACGTTCCTCAGGGAATGGATGCTCCAAATTGCCTACGCGCTGGATTTCAGTCACCAGAATCGAGTTGCGCATTGCAATCGTGAGTTCTTTCAAGAAATCTCTGCACGGGCTAGTTCAAACTCGACTTTTCGTTGCGCAGTTTCATTGGAAAGCATCTTTATGTTTGTCACTTCAACCCCCGCGCAGCGCGAACTAGTTCTTGGAAGATTGATTGAACCCAATACGATTGAAGCTACTGTCGCTGGGCAGCGATTTTTGATGCGCAGTGCCTCCAAAACCCACACAACTGATGCCGGAGATAAGCTGCACAAGGCAGGATTCACCGCTCGCATCGGAGAATGGGGCTTTGCATATGTGCACTCCTCCTCGGGGACCAAGCACGAGTGCTTAGGGGCTCGACGTAGACGAGCTGTGCCAATGTCTGCGTACCAAAGCCCACAGTCTTTGGGTGTCACCCTGACGGAGCCAGCGGCATCCATGCAGGCTCCAAAGCACCTGTCCCTGCTTCCACACCTTGATGACGCAGCCCTGAAACGTGTGCAGCGTGCAGGCTTTTCCCCGTTTGCTGCCGATGTGTGGAGCTTTGGGGTGCAGCTGTTTGTGGCTCGGGCAGGTCGTCTTCCATGGACAGCGGCCGCTGCAACGTGCAAGTACTTCCGATCGTTCCTGCGTTCCACGCAGCCTGAAGTGTTGGGTGACGAATTGAATGTCCCCAACAGTGAACTGTGGCAGAACAGCACATCTTCAGAAAAGCATGCCGACAGGAGTACTCCTTTGGCGTGGCAGTGGCCAGCTGGCTTTTCGCCTGCGCTGGTGCATTTGCTCAGCAGCTGCCTACGTTTCCGGGAATATGAGCGACCGACCATCAAGCAGGTCCTAAAGCATGAGTGGTTTCTCAATCCACAGTGGGACCCACCAACAGACACACCCGGGCAGGCGCTAGAGAGATTGCGTCTACCGGCTTTGTCCAACAGCCAGAGCATCATCCAGCGCGCCGTCAGTGACGATGCAGCGGCCAGCAGCAGCGACGACCAGAGCAGTTGTGACTGCAGCGACGTGCCCCCTGGGGTTTTGCGCACTCATACTCTCCCATTCATATCTGGAACCCCGCGCAGTGGGTCGCCGCAAGGGGACAGCGATAGTGCCACGTCTGGCGAAGAAACGCCAAGCTCCCGTACCACAAGCTTGACCACTGCGCTCCCTCGTGCGGTCAGGTGGGCTGCCAGTCCTCGTGCAGACCTCATAGGATACCGGTACACGTCTGCTGAGGACACAGACCCTGCATAGCGAGGTTGCCCAGGGGTTGAGGTCTACATTCCAATCAGGGGAACACGAAACCTTGGCTGTGCCGAAAGAAATAGTAGCGAGCGTTACACATAAATCTTTAATTGTATTTCACCGTACATTTTGAAACGCTTATATGCAATCTACTTTCAGTCTGAGTCGCTAGAGTCGTCTTCAATTCTACCAAGCAACTCCTAGACCAGCAACATCTGTCGACACCAGGAGCGTTTCAGGGCTGCGTGCAGTACTAGTGCTGCCTTGTTGCCGTCCATGCCTTCCTCCACGTCGACGTCGGGGTCCACCAAATTGCTGCGGGGGGCCGAGATGTCTCCGGAGGAACGCCCATCCGCTTCACCAGCATTCTCTGCAGCTTGTGCTTGCATGCCCGCCACCGTGAGGATCTCGTCTTCAACGCCATTGAAGTGCTTGTCCACCGGTACCAGGTACTCCTGTCGATCTTCCTGTAGCGTGACTGCAGCAGGGCTGTCGGGAATTGCAGCGTCCACAATGCCTTTGATGATGAACAGTGCGTGCTCCACAAAGAAAAGCGCCACAACGCGGTCCATGGTGAAGGTGAAGCCCAAGAAGTTGCTCTCGGTTAAAATAACAAGCACCAGGTTGGAAACCACAGCAAATGTCGGTTTGCCGGCGTGTTCAGCTCCGGGTCGCAGCTGCCGCGGCCACCCCGGGCATTGGACCTTTGAACTTGCATGCACTGGACTCTGACCAAGGAGCATCTTTCAACAGATTGTTCATCAGACTAAGTGGGGTTTTCAAAGCGCAATCTCACTTGAGGGGGAGTAGTTACGACAGAGCAACATCCTCGGCATGTTGCTTTGGGGGAGCCCCCGTGCTCGACTCCCCGTACCGCAGGGGCCCGTAGAGGCCCAGCGTCGAGAGGCCCAGCCAGCAGGAGAGGCTGAGAAGCAGCGGAGCGTGTTTGATTGCTATTACTTCGGCCCCACCTGTGCAGCAGGGGGCTCTCCCTGCTGCTCAACATGGTACAAGTAGGCGTGCTGCCAGCAAGCATTGATCAGGGCTGCCGATCTTATGACTGTAGTGGTAAACCTTTCACGAGTAGTCATATCCTGCATACCCCCCTCTGAGTGGGGTCAAGGGATTGCATGCCCCAAGCTTTGTTTGGGTTGATGTCGCTAAAGAATGCATTGCACACACTGTAGTAAATAAGCATTTCAAGCAGTCTCCCCTCGCCCCGCGGGCCAGGCAGTAGCGACCTGCAAGCAATTTCTCGTTGTGTGCTCAAGAGTGGATGCCATCTGCGGCTGCAAGTTCCACGTACTGTACAGCTCACCTGAGGCAGAATGGGCGTCAAACGTTTATGGGAGATAATTTCGCCTTGTGGAAGGCGTATTTCAATAGAGACCATACGTGGCAAGGCGAGCTCCAACTAGCAAATCCCGCAAACATCTGACTTCAATCTTTGCTGATGTGCAGATTCTAGCAGTGGACGCGAGCATCTGGCTGACGCAATTCATCAAGGCAATGCGTGATGACGAAGGAAGGGTGCTTGCTAATGCTCACCTGCTTGGAGTTTTCCGTCGGGTTTGCAAGGCAAGCTTTTGCTACGATATTTCGTCTTCGTACACCCCAAGCACAATCTCCTAGTGCAGCTTCTCTTTCACCGAGTCAAACCCGTATTTATTTTTGACGGAGGAACTCCTGCACTCAAGCGCAAAGAGGTCTTGCGCCGACGCCAGCACAGGGAGGCCAGTGTACGTCAGCGCAGCCACCTGCTTGCCTGCCGAGCCCTGTCCTGTAGTCCCACGCTCCAAGCACCAATCGAACCCTGTTTGCAGGAGATGCAACGCAAGCGAGCAGCACAGAAACTCTTGCTCAATACTTTGCATCAGCGTGCACTCAAGGTGGGCTCTGCTCGCAGTGGTGTCCGCGGTGCCAGCATGCCATTTCACGCAGGAGCGACGACTGGAGAAGCTGGCCAAGAAAGCCGCAGCAGCGGTAAAAGCAGCTGGGGAGAGTGGAGATACCAGCACAAAGGAGGCTGCTGCCTCAATGGTGCAGTCGGCAGCAGTGGCGAGCACGGCGTCAGCAGCGGGTGCTTCGGCTGCCAGCGGGTTTGTGCTGCCGACTCTCGAGACGGCTGGAAGCCCTGCCGCCAATCGTGCCGATTCAATGGACAGCAGCCCCGATTCAAACGCTTTTCAGGACTCCGCCGCTAAGGTTGGAACACCTGGGCCAGCAACATCTGCGCCTGGACCAGGCGCTAGCGCCCCGGCCAGTGCACCAGCAGCTGCAGCACCTGATGACCTGTTCGACCGCGAGTCAGAGGATGACGAATTTGAGGGGGTCGGTTCAATCACGTATGCTGCAAGCGACAACAATGCAGCTGGACCTCGCGGCTGGGCCTTCAGGCGAGGGCATGAGCGCTGGGATCCTTCAGCAACAGAGCACTCCAGGCTGGCGCTGCCGGGGGACGGTGCAGTGGATGTGGAAGCTCTAATGGCACTGCCGCCAGCAATGCAGGAAGAATATCTTGCTGAAATCGACAAAGCCAGGCGCTCCAAAGTCCGGGAGGCCATTTTGCCTGTCGCAAACAACCCTCTGGCATTCAGCAGCACACAACTCAGCTCTTTTTTGAAAGGCGCAAAGGTGAATGTTGACATCCGAAACGCTCAGAAAGCGGCCGCTCAAGCCAGCACTGATGGCAATAGGATCGCGGGTGAAGCCAACCGTGAGTATCTGCTCGTGAAAGGAGGGCAACGCACAAACAAAACGCGCGAGTGGCCGAAGGCAGCTCCTGTGCGGCCATCGCCCCAGATTCGAACAGAGGCCGGGCCGACACTGCCGCATTTGAGGCAGGCAGCTGCGCAAGGCAATTCCGCGCCGACCAGTGCAAGTTCCAGTAAGCCTGCTTCCAGTTCTGCAGCTGCCCAGGTGTCAACTCACACAGGTGCTTCTGCGACAATATCCAGCCTGGTGGACGATGGCTCAGACTGGGACAGTGATTCATCGCTTGCATCTGACGACAGCGTGGTTGAGCTGCAGGAGCTGAAGTCACAGCCCGTGTCCAAGCACACAAGAGGGGTGAATTTCGATGACAGCGCCGCCATTCCACCCCCCAGCTCAGATGACAACAGTGACCGCGACGAGCTTCCAAGCCGACAAGCATCTGCGACTGCAACTACAAGCGCCCCTGCCAGCTCAAAAACGCTCACCGCAGTGCAGTCATACCACGGCAATGCAGCGGGACTATCGAAGCACGACATTGAAGCCATCAAAGCACGCCTGGATGCAGAGCTGGGCCCTGAGCTGCTGCAAGGTGTTGAAGTGGTGGTGCAGCCGGTTGCAGCGCAGCCCAAGGCTGACACGCCACACGCAAGTGCAGCCCCAACTGTCGACCACAGCCACACGAGTGACACCAGCGATGAAGGTTGGTCCTCAGGCAGCGACTCTGATGTGCAGCAAGCTGTCTCTCTTGGCTTGCCTGCAGTCGCCACGGCAGGCGCTGCGACGCCCAGCTCGGCGCTTGCAGCAGGAGCGGATGACCAAGGCTGCTCCTCGGGGGCTGACAGCGACATGCCTCAACACATAGCCTTGCAGTCGCTGCACTTAGCCTCCCTATCGGATGATGGTTCCGGGTTGCATCAAAGTGTTCCGACAGCCCCAGCTCAGCAAGCATCCACCAGTGCTGCGCAGGCCCCAGCCCCAGCCTGTACTAGTGCTCCCAGCTCGCCAGCGGGCCAAGCTGAGCAGGAGAGTGGGCACAGCAGCAACAAGTCAGATGAGCACAATGCGGCAGGCCAGCATGCTCCTCAGCCTGCTGCCTTGACTGCTGCCCTGGCCACAGCCACAGGCATGGCCTCCTGGGCCCAGCGGGCAGTGCAGCGCGCCATCAAGCAGCACTCCAGCTCGGCGACGGCGACAAGCAGTGCTCACATGCAGTCTTCAATGCCAAGCTCCACAGCCCTGGGTGCCCTAGCAGAGGGCTGCAAGGACGGCCCTGCTGCCTCCGGCGTCGCTGGGAAGGTCGCAGAGCAGCTACCCCCCATTGCATCCAAGCCCACTCAGCATAGCCAGCAAGCAACCATAGCAGCAGAAGCTGAACACCCATCGTGCGCCCCGACTGATGAAATGCCCCCCTTGCTGCCTGGAGCTCATACAGCACACAGCCAGACAGCCAGCCAGCAGCCATCCATTGCAGGGTCTCCATCCGCTGCAGGCGACACAGCTGTTGTGCAGCCGCAGACGGGAGTCTCTAAGGCAACATCAGATGCGGCAGATGCAGTAGATGCAGCAGATGCAGCAGATGATGCCCTCATGGAGCAGTTACAAGCGGAAGAAGCGGAATTACGGGAGGCGCGGAACAAGGGCGCCCGTGGAGCAGAGGGAGTGGGCGATGACATGCAGGGTGATGTGATTCGCATGCTGAACCTGTTTGGCATTCCGTACATCGTGGCTCCCATGGAGGCTGAGGCACAATGTGCTGAGCTTGAGCGACTGGGGCTGGTGCAAGGGACCATCACGGATGACTCTGATGCATTCTTGTTTGGCTCCAAGCACGTGTACAGGAATATCTTCCAAGATACAAAGTACGTGGAGGAGTATGCCATGGCTGCGATTGAAGCGGAGCTAGGCCTCAGCCGTGACGACCTTGTGCGAGCTGCCCTGCTGCTTGGCAGTGACTACACAGCTGGGATCAAGGGGGTCGGAGAAGTGAACACGCTGGAGATACTGTCAGCATTCCCGGGCGACGAAGGCATCCAAGAATTTGCCACGTGGCTGCAGGTAGGTTATTGAGAAGTTTGTTGCCACTGTGGTTGCATTTGTTTGTTCTGGTGCAGGGTGTCCATCGTGCGGAAGAGCTTGAGCAACTGGCGGCTAGCAAGCCGACCAAAAAGCAACTGAAAGCACTGGAGCCCAAGATGCAGTTCATGTTCAAACACAGGGGGGTTCGCACAAAATGGCAGGCACCCAGTGATTTCCCTTCCAGAATGGTCATGCAGGCGTATCGCAAACCCAGCGTGAACTCATCCGCTGCTGATTTCCATTGGAGCTTGCCAAACGTACAAGCCCTTGAGAGTCTGTGCGCGGTTAGTTGTCCAGACTGCTGCCACCTGATGCATCATGCACTCATCTCTCTACAGAATGCATTTGGCTGGAACAAAGCCGAATCCAGCGTGCACCTGCACAAGGTCATGGCGGAGCTGACGAAGGGCGACACTCAAACCACTTTGCATCAATTTTACGTCATGAAATACGAAGATGGAGTGCGTGCTGCTGGTGTGCGATCTAAGCGCATGAAGCATGCTCTCAAGCGCATTCACAAGGTGTCTGATGCGCTGCCCGGTGACAGCTCGTCGGCCTCTCAAGCCGAGGCACGGACAAAGCGAACAGCGAGCCGGGGGCAGAAACGAAGCCGCAGCAAGCCCAGTGCTGAAGTAAAACCCGCCTCCTCAACTACGGACAGCATTGCTGATGACGCACTGCTGAACATCGATGTTGCAGCAGCTGTTGCCCGCGGCACGGACGAGGGCGACGCTGCTTCGTCAGCAGACTTTCAGCAGCCAGAGTGCTTGAGCTCAGAGTCCGACAGGGGCAGCAGCACAGATGAAGACCTGAAGATACCGCGGCGATTGCCTCGCAGACGTCGAAAGCAGGCTAGACTTTAGTGCGCGATCTGCTTTGCCACTTCGTCGTGGTGCATCTGCGGTGAGCCCCCCTTCCCACCCTCCAGTCTAGATCTGTGCCAATGTAGGTTTGCAAATGCCTGCCGAGCCCAGCATGGCTGGTGGTGCTCTGTCTCTAATTATCAGTATATACAGATTGTGCAGCTGCTCCACCGCCAAGGACCTTGGCCTTTTGATTTCGCTGAATTGAACCAATCGCAAGTCATGGCTGCTGCCGATGACACCCCAATCGTCAGCGCGCCTGCCGATGCAAAACTGCTTACAGACAAGACTGTTGCAATCATCGGGGGCTCAGGACTTCTCAAAACGCAGCTGGCTGCTTTTTCTAACCTGGAAAAGAAGACTGTGGAGACTACCGCCGGCAAAGTCGTCGTCCAGATCGGGAAACTTGAGTCTGAGGCTACATTCGTGTTCGTTCAGCGGCATGATGCTCGTGAGGACGGCGAGTATACACAGCCTGCTGATATTAACTATCAAGGTATTGCACTGGCCCTGAAGGAATTGGTATGTCGTACAACCGTGCATGGCTGCACGGAAACTTTTCTCGGGACATTGTCATTTTCCGCACTGTGCAGAATGTGGAGCAATGCATTGGAGTTTGTTCAGTGGGCTCGCTGCAGCGAGACCTGTTGGTCGGAAATGTGTTTATTCCAGACGACTTTTATTGCCCCTCGGATCTGCGTCGGGTCTTCTCGGACGCCCGCGCGCACATCATGCCGCAATTGAACCAAGGGCTGCGCTCGCTGCTGCTGAATGTCACGTCAGACTTGGACATCGCTGCCGTGGATGGAGGAGTGTATGTGAATTCCGCCGGGCCTCGTTTTGAGACCAAGGCGGAGATCCGCGTGATGGCTGAGGCAGGCAATGTGGTGGGCATGACTGCCGCCCACGAGGCCTCTGCCTGCCAAGAGGTGGGCTTACCCTACGCAATGCTGTGTGTCATCGACAACTTTGCCAATGGCATCGGGCCGGATTTCGACCTTGCCATGTTCCACAAGGAACAAGCACGCAACCTGGGGCGCGTGGAGCGCATTGCGGAGGCACTGCTGGAGATGCTGCCCCGTGTGCAGCTGGTGGACCGCATTGTGCATGCAAAGTACATTGTGCCTGTGGAGCCCCACAACACGGTATTCATGGACCATGCACTGGTGATTGACGCTGGCAAGATTCTGGCCATCGAACGCTCCACCAGCGTCAAGTACAAGTACGCTGCGACCGTGGAACAGAAGCTGGAACACCATGTGATCATGCCCGGTCTGGTGAATGCCCACACCCACTTGGCCATGAACCACATGCGTGGCCTGGCTGACGACAAGCCGCTCGCACAGTGGCTGCAGGAGGACGTGTGGCCCACTGAGGGGCGCCTCGTGTCCCCCGACTTCGTCAAGGCAGGTGCCCTGCAGGCGGCCGCAGAGTCCATTCGCAGCGGTGTCACATGTGTGAACGACATGTACTTTTTCCCAGGGGCCACTGTGGAGGCCATCACCCAGGCCGGCATTCGTGCCAGCATCGGCGCCACTGTACTGGAGTTTCCCACCAACTACGCCGCCAATGCCAACGAGTGCATCTCTGAGGGAGGAAAGCTGGTCGCAGGCGACTATGGGGATGCTGGTGGCTTAATCAAGTTCACTTGGGCTCCTCACGCCCCGTACACCGTCAGTGATGCCACTTTCACTCGCCTGCGCGACTTGGCCAAAGAGACTGGTGCCAAGGTGCACCTGCACCTGCACGAGGCGGAAGATGAGGTGAATTCATCCGCTGCAGGCGAAGGCCCCGCTGTGCACCTGTCTGGGGAGAAGAGCCGCCCATTCGCGAACTTGAAGCGCCTTGGACTTGTGAACGAGAGCCTCATTGCGGTGCACATGGTGCACTTGACGGACGAGGAGATTGCTCAGGCTGCAGAAGCCAAGGTGTCAATTGTGCATTGCCCCAGCTCAAACATGAAGCTGGCCAGCGGATTCTGTCCTGTGGCTAAGCTGCTTGCTGCAGGGGTGAACGTCGCAATTGGTACGGATTCGTCCGCTAGCAACAACAAGCTGGATATGTTGTCTGAGATGCGGCTCGCAGCTTTGTTGGCAAAGGGTGTCTCGAAGGATGCCACCGTCGCAAATGCGCCCACTGCTCTGCGTATGGCCACATTGAACGGTGCCAAGGCTTTGGGCATTGATGACGTCACTGGTTCGCTGTTGCCTGGCAAGGATGCCGATTTCATCGCAATTCGTGTTGATGGCCTGGAAGTGGCACCAGTGTACAACATCATTTCACACCTTGTGTATGTGATGGACCGCGCTGCAGTCACTGATGTCTTTGTGCGCGGCCGGCAGCTCATGAGCGATCGACACTTGCTGTCATTGCATGAGTTTGAGATCAAGGAGATGTCCACTGCCTGGTCCCAGAAGGTGTGCGAGGACGCTGTGACCGACCCTGGAACCCCAAGCACCCCTGCTGTGCACGTCTAATCCAAGGGCCTGTCATGAAGCGCGCAGGATGCACAATTCATGTTCACATGTACTTGGCACTTGATCTGAATGAACACAAATCTAGTGAATGCTCAGATGCTTCTCAACATGTACAGGCGTGCAAGGGTGCTCAAAATCCATCGATAGGGATGGAAGTGTTGACTCAAACTTGATGAATTGTGGGGCACATGTCGCACGGGCAACTCTGTGAGCATGAGGTCGGACTTAAGTACTTCCAGTTACCCATGACCAAGCGCTTCTGTCAGAGCCGAGGAGAAGAGTGGGGCACATGTCGCACGGGCAACTCTGTGAGCATGAGGTCGGACTTAAGTACTTCCAGTTACCCATGACCAAGCGCTTCTGTCAGAGCCGAGGAGAAGACATACTTCTATATCAACTTGCGAATCATGTTACATTATCACACGCACTCTCATAAGGTGCCAACTCTGCTTCGTCTGTTGACGAAAACTGCAAGTACAGCAGCATGGTTTTCGAACACTCTGCACATCAGAGGGTGGATGTTCTGGCCAACTATTTGCACAAAACATAGTACTAAGAACAAAATTGCCAAAGCTGTTGAAAGTGCCCTGCGCACACTGGATGCGAAAAACACGTCAATCGCAGCCTCAGGCGCCACCTGCGTAGCCCGTTTTTTCCCCAAGCCGTAGGTCTCGTGAGGTTTCGGTATCGCTCCACGAGCGGAATAAGCTGCAGGAAACACATTCATGGATTGCTGTGGTGTTGTCTGCTGGATTACATCCCCACCTGCACTGAAAGTCCTGGGCAAGCTTTCCAGCGGAGTACTTTCGTCACTACCAGTTGCACCATCGTCCACCTCCACAAGGTCGTCCCAGCCATTGTCCACAATCGCATTCCACAGACCCTCATAGGAAAACAAATCGCTCAAGGGATCTGCTTGGTTTTGTGCGTCTGAAAATTGCGCTGCGAGTGGCTGTAGCTGCCCGGTGGCGCGAACTGCCAAAGCCGAGGAATACGTCTGACTGTGGCCTGTTTCTGCCTGCGTGTGCAGCGGCTCATCACTTCCCTCTAAAATACTAGACATTTCATCTGCACCACCATACATGAGTGTCAGCAGCCCCGGGCTGCCCATGCCCAATGAAACGGCAGTGAAAGGCGCAGCAGACGCTAGCAACAACGCTGCAAACACACCGAGCACGAGCAGCTGCTGCAGCCGACCTGCACGGCTAGCATTTGCAGCAGCTTGGTATGTCATTTGCAGCTGCAAAAGCCGATCCTCAGAATGCTGCCCTTGCACTTTTGGCTCTTGCCGTGAAGAGCTGTCCCCGATGCCGGATGTGCGGTGGGATGCGCTTCGCCGCACTATCTGCTGACCGATGTGGGTCAAAGCAAACCACAGGCTTGCAAATGACGACGATATCCAGTGAATTGGCGTCGTGAGAAGCACTGTCCTGCTGGCTTCGTGAACAGCTGGCCAGGGGGCAACAAACCCTGTCACGGCCGCTGCAAGAAATGCCGCCATACGCAGAAACTCCACAGCGACAACGGCGGCACTTCCTGCCAAAGACGCAATACCCAACATGATGGATGGCGTGCGGCTCCATGAGGTTGATTCTTGCAGGGTGAGAAAGGCAAACACAGCATGAGTGTCCCCCAGCAGTCGTGTTGCCGCCCCTTCCACGACCAGGAGTAGCACCAAAAACACAGCCAGCAAAGACACCACCGTGCGCACCAAAGGAAGCAGGCGACCCTCACTTAGCCCCCTCAACATACGCACAGCTTCATCTGTGTCCTGGTGTGCTGTTGCAAGGGCTGCCCGCATCGGGTGCCCAGCAGCCACTGGCGCCACAGAGAGCAATCGCAAAGCAGCCCTTGCAGCCGACTGTGTCTGCAGTGCACTCTCCATCACCAGCAGTCGGTTCTTCAGTGCCAGTGGCAGCAAGCTTTGGGCCATTTGTCCACTGGTCTCCGCATCGTTCTCGCCCTCACCAGCGTGAGTCGCTACGGCGCTTGGCAACAGCGACAAGCCACCATGTGCCTCATGCCAGGCGCACACCTCCTGCAGCTCTGATCGCTGTTCGGCAAGCTGCGGCCATACTAGCAGCATCGCCTCAGCTTCGTGATTACTGGCCATATGTCGCTGTGCCGCCGGGGCATGTGCAGCTGCCTGCCTCGTGGTGGGGGGTGCCTCGCCTGCAATGGCGCCAGACAGGCATGTAGGACGTCCCCGTACCTCTGACTGGTGTCCAACATGCACTGGTGTCATGGGGTTCAGTCCATGCTGTAAGGGCGTCTGCTCGCCGTAGCCGCCCGCTGGAGACAGAGGGGTGAAGTCTGAGAAAAGCGCAATCACGTCATTCGCTGAAAAGGAGCGAGGGCGGGGCTGCTGCTGTGTCAACTGGTGCCCTGGATCAGCTGAGCCACCTGGGGCGCCACTGCCTGGCTGCAGGAGGCCTCCGAGGCGCCCCCCCGGGGACAAGCTGGCTCGTGGGGCAGTATGGCTTAAGCGCCCAGACCCCAAGTCAAGCGTGTCTGCCCCCCACAGACGAGCCCTTGGCCCAGTATTTACACCATGACTGGACTGTCTGAACAACTGCTGGCGTCGGGGAGTGTATGACGCCCAGGTGGCCTCTGAGAACGCTGCCCCTGCCAGGACAGTCGACGCAGTGTCTGACAGCGCCACTGAGCCCTGCGCCGGACTATACAGAGCAGCCTGTGTTTGGGGAGTCGTAAATCCAGGTGCCCCTGGCGTCGCTCGTGTGCCAAACAGGCTCGCACGAATGCCCTGGCGATTGGGTGTGTTGGAGCGCCAGGCACCGGCATGCCGCCCAGCCTCATGCGACTCACCCAACGCAGATTGGGGCGTGCGAGCAAGGGCGCGGCGCTGTCTGTGCCGGGGCGGAGTGGATTCCAACCGCAGGCGTTTTGCCTGGCGTGGCTTCGGGGCGGAGTCTGCACTGAACATGCTGAAGGGGGAGAGCACCCCCCCTGACACGTCTGCCACCCGCAGGCTCCGCTTGCGCTTGCGGGGGGAGCTGCGCAGTGCGGCAATGCGACCCAAGATGATGTTCACACTCTCTTCAATGCGGCGCTTTGTGTCTGGTTTCAGCAGAACAGGCACTGCGGTGTTCCAGGAAGCCTCAGATTCCAAACCACTCAATGGGCTGCTGCCAATCTCCGCGACGTATCGAATTGGAGCCATCCACCACTCGTCATCCACAACTTTGGCTGCATTTAGCACGTCTTCTGCCATCGTGATCAAGCTTGTGCCGTGGTTTCCGCTGGACGATTGGGAGGTCCAATTCAGGGGCGTCCCTGTCGCTGGCGTCGCCTGTGGAACACTGCGCGACCACCGGTGCCGTGTTCTCAGTAAGGGAGAGGTAGCTCGCACAGGAAACACGGCTGATTCCAGTGCACTGGCTTCAAATATGACACACTTTCGTGAGTTTGGCGCAGTGGGCATGGTGGGGGTGTGTGTCTGCGGCATCTCTGTGCGCCCGGAGGAGGCAGCTGACACAGAGGACTCATCGCTTTCCCAGCTTTCCAGGTCCTCTGCTATGCCGATATCAGGGTGGCATTCAGCGCCAGGCGCTGACGAGGCTGGTAGCCATGCCAGGAATGCCTGCCTATTGCGCACGCTTTGCACCGTTTGCATGCTTTGAGACGCAAAGGCACGGCCTGTCTCTCGGGAATTAGACAGAAGGATGGACACAGACCTCTGGAGGCGGCTCTTGGCTGCCTGCAGGCGCTTGTGTGCAGCAGTCAGCACGCTCAGTCTAGCCGGCACCGCCCAGGCCTGGACAGCAGCTGCTGTGGAGTGCAGCCAGGAGGACACCCCGAAAGCTGCACTGACTGTCACCCCGATCGCAAGAACAGGAACAACGGAACTCAACACCGAGGGTGAGCCTTCTTCCTCTTCACACTGCGCTGCAGGGCAGGCTTGGGCGCCATGGGGGGCAGTCCAAGCAGTGCTGCTATTACGGCCAGTCAGCACACCCTGCCACTGCAGCAAGTCCGAGAAACTCCAGCTTGAAGCGTTCAACGCTGACGCGCAGGAACAGCCTGGGGAAGAGGTGCTCGATATGAGAGCCTGCAGGGCAGCGCCGCTCGCAGACGCGCAGACGACAGCCCAGATCCACCGTATGCTCGCCACGAAGTATGGGGCACTGGCTGCAAACCTCACTGAATGCAGCTGCATGTGCACCCAGAACGCTGGAGATAAGGATGCAAACAAAGCGACTGGCAAAGTGTATTGCAGAATGAAATCTGTGGCTCCTCTGACGCCCAAACAGATGATGTGGGATATGCGGACCCAATCAAGCCAACCATCTTGAGCAATTTGAGACAGAGCCGACAAAAATGGCACCAGGACAATTTGCAACACAATGATTGTGACTGAAATAGATAGAATGTGGAACTGAAGCCCGAACATATGAGCCCTGAGTTCTGCACAGCGGCGTGTTTGAGCACACACATGACGAAGGCTTCAAAACGCTGACGAAACGTCACATACCAGCCTCGCTTCGTGTGAGTTTCAGGACAACCAGAGACACACAAAAGTAGGCAATAACAAGAGCTAATACACATGCCGTCGAAATTGTGGCCACCTGTCTCAAGTTGGAATTGAACTCTCCATAGTCATCCATACAGATGTGCTTTGTGTTGGATGATGAGGTGCCACCCTCTGTTTCCACTGAACGGCACCAGCCGCTGTAGCCTGCCAGTGCATTGTTTCTGCAATTATGCTAGCCATCCGAGACAGCCAATGCACTGGCAGCCCGGATGGCTGCTAGAATGCAGTGCCCCACGCAGAGGGGGGCTCGTCCAGTTTTTATGTCAAGTGCGTGCTCTGCGACAGCTGCGTTGCACAGAATAAGCCGGCAACAAATGTGCCTTAAACCAGCATCTTAACATGGCCTGCGCAGTACCTGCTGCACAAGATCAGTTGTCGCACCCAATACTCGAAGCAACTGTCGCGTTGCACGCATGCAACACGCTTTTGCTCCACACACGAGCTCGGTTCTGAAGCAGGAAAATAAAAGCATCCAACAGGAAGCATTCCAGCGTAGAAAACTATCACTGTGCAGCATTGAGTGATGTCTCACTCTGATGTGGTGGTCATGTCTCCGCTCAATCAAGTGGAGATGACCAATATCAACGCAACAAACCTGAGCAAGACCTCTCACAGCGTCAGGAACCCGATTCACACAGACCGCCACCCAGACTGGAAAGATGACATGGAGCGAGCAAACTATGTGGTTTTGGTGAAAACCAAGCATGAAGGCTGGTTGAGAAAGTGCGTTTGCCAAGAGCTTTCGGCCCAGGGTTTGATGTCATACTGAGCAGCGCTGCACCCGATTCGGGCTGGTCGCTTCTTTGCAACGAAATTCACGCACTCATGTTTTGCAGAGAATTTCTGCCGCGCTTGTCGCTTGCAGGGCTTCAAGCAGTCGCTTTCAAGGACAGCACTCAGACAAGGGTACAAAGCCTTTGCGTCGGCTCGCTTCCATTGCTTGCCGCACAGCTCTTTGCGCGCAGATTATTATCAAGATCTTTGCTTGCATCGACCGGCTGTTGGAAGAGGCGGATCGCATTGACCGCCGTCTCCCTTTGGACGCTTCAGCACTTAGAAGGGCAGACACCAAACTCAACGTGCAGTTGCAATCGCAAGGCCTCCAGTTCGACCCGAGCACGCTGAAGCCTTTGGAAGCCTCCGAGCTTGCCATTCCTGACGAGGAGTTATATGCTGGTAGTGGCCAGTACGACCCGTATGCTTACGCGTATGCTCCATACCAGGTTCCATCAGATGCCAAAGGGCGTGAGCTGGTGTCGCTGTTTCAGATCGATTCCGACACGGGGGCCGTGCTGGACAACAAGACATGCATCCAGTTGCTTCATAACATCATCCATGCACCCACCAGTGTCGGTGGGGCCGGCTGGGATCTTGAGCGACTGAAGCTGGGTGGCGCAAAGCGCGTTCTGGCTTTCTTTCCTGCGCATGTGGAAAAGTTGAAGGAGCGGCTGCGCGCCAAGTGGTAAGCTTGGCAATTTGCAGCTGCTTTTAGTGCAAAAAGAGACATATGCTTTGTGTTTGCAGGTTCCGGTGGTGTGTGTGGCCTTGGGAGACCCCTTCAGAGGAAATAAGAGGATACCTCGGGGAGGAAGTGGGGCTCTACTTCTCGTTCTTGTCGTTCCTCACAATGACACTCGTTCTGCCCGGGCTCATGGGGCTTGCTACATTCATTGGGCAGCAATCTGAGCAGACCTTGCAGCTTGTTTGGCTGCCCGGGGTCGCCATTGCAGTGGCCTTGTTCGCTGCACTCTTCATGGAGGGGTGGAAAAGGCAGCAGTCAACCAAGGCAATGATATGGGGCATGAGTTCTTTCGAGGAGGAGGAGCATTTGCGTGCAGAGTACATGACTTCGTGAGTCCCCTGCGAGCTGCACACGTACAAGATGCACACCCCTCTGTTGTACAGTCACAACGTGTTGCACCGCCGGTCGCTCATCAACGGCAAGCCAGAATACTGGTCCAGTTTTGTCCTGAGGCGCATGAAATTGACCTTTTCAGCATCTCTCATCACGATGACCATCGGCGTGGTGGTCGGTGTTGTCGTAGGGACCTTCTTCGCACGAATAGCATTGAACGATGCAGAGAATGACGGGGCATTGCCGGCTGGCACTGGGACTGGCCTAGGCAGCTTTTTGAATGCTGTTCAAATCCAGCTGATGAGCTTTCTATACAAGAAGTTGGCAAAATGGTGAGAGGGGGGCTCGCTCGATCCAAGAATCTCTGCCACGACCTCCTTTGAATCGCAGGTTGAACGACTTTGAGAACCACCCGACGGAAACAGGGTACCGAGATTCGCTAATTCTGAAACGCGCAGTGTTTGAATCTGGTATGTAGTGTGTAGCAGCAAAGCTCTTGGCCTCCTCAGCAGGCAGGGTGTGCATGCCGTATTCTCACCCAGCCATCACAGTGCTCAACATTCGCAGTGAATTCGTATTTTTCAATGTTCTGGATTCTTCTGAAATCCACGGGCCGCTTAAAGTTGGGGAGCCGCACACAAACTTGCCAGACCAACGACGATGGGGAACAGGACTGCCTGGGCGAGTTGCAAATCACCATCATGGTGATCTTCTTGACGCGCCTATTCGTTGGCAACTTTCAGGAGCTGGTCGTGCCACGCTTGAAGCGCTGGATCAAAGTGTGGCGAGCCGAGCGAGCTGGCGCTGAGTCAGGGAACGCCAGTGCAGAACGACAAAAAAGCGCAGCAGAGCTGGATGCATCCAAGGAGCTGCCTGATGTGTTTGAGGACTACATGGAGGTGCTCATCACGTATGGCTACTGTGTCCTCTTTGCTGTTGCGTTCCCATTATTACCCTTGCTGGCAGTGGTGTCATTCTACGTCGAACTGCGGGTGGATGCGTTGAAGTTTTTGGACGGATCCACACGACCCATTCCTCGAGGAGCACAGGACATTGGGACTTGGCAAACCATGTTCGAGGCGTTTGGCTTGTTAGCCATTATCACGAATTTGATGCTCATCATGTTCGCCACAGACACATTCCTGGGGTACACAGACACTATGGACCGGGTGGTGGCTCTGTTTATCTCGCAGTACTTTCTCTTCGCCATGAAGCTGATTGTGGACAAGAGTATTCCCGATGTCCCTTTCACCATCGCTCTGCAACTGAAACGCCACAACTATTTATTGCAAAAGCATTTTGACGGCGTGCAGGATGAAATCGTCACAGTTGCCAACCTTCAAGCACAGGATGATGAGGACGAGGGGGAGGTGGATGGCGTCATTGGCAGCGGAAACAGGGCACTGCCCACTGCCGCCGCCACGGCCAATCCCGATGCCGTCCAGGTTGTAGTGGACGGGGAGAGCGAGTCGCCCTCTGGTCCCGCCTCCGTGGGCTCCCGTGCATGGGTGCGGCACATGATTTCCGATTGGTCAGTGGGTGATGAGCAGGAAGACGCCAGGGCCATCCTGCCCGTGTGGGGGCAGTACGCCCCCGATGTCCGATCTCCCCTGGCTTCCCACGGCAAGAGCAGCCTGAAGTCAAGCGGCAGTGATCAAAAAGAGCAAGGCCTGCGGGCTAGACACTCTTAGCTGCGCCGGCTAGCGCTGTGGCTGAGGGAGCGTGTACTACATGTGCGGTGCTTTCAGTCCCTCTTCTGGAGGGCTAGTGAGAATGTCCTGCAAGGTTGTGTGTGTTGATTCATTGTGAATTTGATTCACGCCTTCTTTGCCCTCGGAAAATCCAAGGGTCTGAAAGCGTCCCAGGCAAAGGCCCCCTGTCAATGCTGGATTTATTTTCCACGTGCTCCAGCCGATGTTGGCTAGGCCTGTATATGACTGCGGCGGAAACAAAAATCATTTTTTATTCGTGCATTTGTTCACGGTGGGGCGAAGCCCTCTGCAGAACGAGCCAACGAATCTGTCTGACAGACGTCGAGATATTTCGTGTTTGTGGGACATTTGGCGTTTGTCCAACGAAGCGAAGCAGGCATGTCCAACGTTGAAATGAGACCAATGGGTGCAACTGCATCACGTCCTCCTCCTGGGCAGGGCACAGTTCTGTCGTCTCCATGGGGCAATGTGTCGTTGGCAGGCTATCAGCACAGGAAAGGACACGCCAAACCAGGTGCTGGCAGCGGTGCTCCAGTCGGCCAAAGTGCGCTGCATGTCCCTGATCTAAGTCTTGTTGATAGTGGCGAATGGCATAAAGACTTGGCGCGTGCGCATTATGTCGTTGTCGTGGAGGCAGACAACAAGGAGTGGCTGGAAGAGTGAGAGCGACGTCTACAGCAGGCTGGACGGCAGGTATTTCACCATGTTTTTCGAGCAGGGAATTTATGCCAAGAATCGCCCTGGCTGGTTTGCGGGCCATTGCTTTTTGGGACAGCCAGCAAAAGAACGTAAGGGCTGCTGCTCTGCAAGCCAGCAACGAGTTGGCGATGTTTTTAAATTCCGCAATCTGCTCCGCAGATCATCATAAAGATCTTCGCACCGCTAGATCGGCTGCTGTATGAAGCAGACCGAATCGACAAACGCTTGGAAGTGGACCCCAGGATGCTGAGGCTTGAGGATGTGCGCCGCAATGTCAAACTGCAGCGGGCTGGCCTCCAATTTGACCCCACCACAACTTCGCCCGTTTTTGAGGAGGACTTGGCCATCCCAGACGAGGAAATCTACAAGGGGTCTGGGAAGTATGAACCATACACGCATATTCATGCTGCATACCGGCACCCGGATACTCCGGCAGAGCGCCGCATTTCTAAGCTCTTCAAAATTGACGAGTTCACAAACAGCATTCTCGACAACAAGACATGTATCCAGCTGCTTCACACGATCATCCACGCGCCCACAAGCGTTGGTGGTGCTGGGTGGGACCTTGAGCGGCTGCAGTTGAGCAAGGCCAAGCGTGTGAGCAAGTTCTTTCCTGCCCACTTCTTCGAAATGAAGGAAGATCTCCGAAAACGCTGGTACGTCTGGTGTGCTTGGCCATGGAACACGCCCTTGAACGAAATACGCCGATACCTTGGCGAGGAGGTGGGGCTCTACTTTTCCTTCCTAAGTTTCCTTACAATGGCACTCCTGATGCCTGCCGTGCTGGGCTTGGCTACGTTCATGTCTCAACAGCTGCTGCAAGAGCTGCACTTGGTATGGCTACCCGGCATTGCAATCGCGACTGCCTTGTTCGCTGCACTCTTCATGGAGGGTTGGAAAAGACAGCAGTCAACCAATGCTATGGAGTGGGGAATGAGTAGTGAGTGCAAGATTGGCTGAGACGAGCACCGCTAGACGACGCTGCCGGCTTGCACAATTTGTGTTTGCAGGTTTTGAGAAAGAAGAATCGCTTCGGGCTGCTTTCATGACCTCGTATGTACAACAAGCTATTGCGCGGGCTGCTGGCAGCCTCAAGCTGATCATTTCTTTGCAGGAATGAAGTGCTACATAGGCGCTCGCTGATTCACGGAAAGCCAGAGTACTGGACGTCACTGCTACGGAAGCGCATGAAAACATCCTTCTCTCTCAGCCTTGTTTTCACTGCTATAGGAGGTGTAATTGCTGCTGTGGTGGGACTCTTCTTCGTTCGAATCGTCCTCACTGATTTGGAAGCTTCCGGTGACCTCCCAGGTGGATTCGGTGGCATTATCGCTTCACTGGCCACTGCCATTCAAATCCAGGTGATGTCTTTCCTCTATAAAAGTATGGCCTCATGGTACGTTCTGCCGCAGGTTCAGTGCTCTGCACCATGCATGCATCGACAACGCGCAAATTTGCAGGCTGAATGAGTTTGAAAACCATGCTACAGAAACTCAGTTCCGGGACGCTCTGACGTTGAAGCGCTCAGTGTTTGAAGCTGGTATGTATTTGCGGAGCGAAGCTCGGCCACCTAGCTGCCCAGGTGTTCAAGTAGCGTGCAGCCTCCTCGGCAGCCAGGGCTGTGCATGCCGCATTCTCACCCAAGCGCCACATTGTACAATCTTCGCAGTGAATTCTTACTTTTCACTTTTTTGGATTATCCTCAAAGCAAGCGGTGAATTGACAATTTTGGGGCACCCACAGGTGAGGAGTCTCTACATGGGCTCGCCCGCTGAGCTTCGCTGGAGCACGAGGTGTCTACCTATTCTGCAGATTTGCCAAGAGTATGAAGGCAAGCCTGATTGCCTCCACGAACTTCAGTCAACCATCATGGTTATCTTCATCACTCGCCTTGTAGTCGGCAACTTCCAGGAAATCGCTGTCCCACCCCTGATTCGAGGTGTGAAGCGCTGCATTTCCAAGTGTAGACGCACAGATTCTGATGTTCCCCATGCCCCGCCAAGCCAAGCAGAGCTGGATGCAGAAAAGGAGCTGCCTGATGTGTTTGAGGACTACATGGAGATTCTGATCACATATGGTTACTGTGTTCTCTTTGTTGTTGCGTTCCCGCTGTCACCCTTGCTAGCAATGGTGTCATTTTACATTGAACTGCGGGTGGATGCTTTGAAGTTTCTGGACGGATCTACTCGTCCTATTCCTCGAGGAGCACAGGACATTGGGACTTGGCAAATGATGTTTGATGCCTTCGGCATGCTTGCTGTGGTTTCCAACCTGGTACTTGTTATTTTCACCGAGAGCAACTTCTTGGGCTTCACCTTCACCATGGACCGCGTTGTGGCGCTTTTCTTTGTGGAGCACGCACTGTTCATCATCAAAGGCATTGTGGACGCGGCAATTCCTGACAGCCCTGCTGCAGTCACGCTGCAGGAAGATCGACAGGAGTACCTGGTGGATAAGCACTTCAATGGCGTTGAGGACGAGATCCTCACAGTGGCAGGCATGCAAGCACAAGATGCAGAGAATGCTGGTGAAGTAGATGGGCGTTCCTCCGGAGACATTTCGGCCCCCCGCAGCAATTTGGTGGACCCCGACGGCGACGTGGAGGAAGGCATGGACGGCAACAAGGCAGCACTGCACGCAGCCCTGAAACGCTCCTGGTGCCGACAGATGTTGCTGGGCTGGAAGGTCGCACACATCGAGAACGACGTGATATCATCCCTGCCGGTCTGGGGTGCGTTTGGGCCAGAGTTTCAGGATTTGTCTGCCCTTGAGCGCGAGGCCACTGGCAGAGGGGAGTTTGTGCCATCGCGCTTCACGGGCGCAGATGCAGCTGGCAAGGGCACGCGCTCAGAGCTACCCGAAGAAAAGGCCGCCAAGCAGCGGTCAGCCTCAGCTGTGCTGCCCGGCAGTGCCGCAGGTGGCAACGCTGGCCAAAGTCGAGAGGAGCGTGTGCGCTTTGCCTCCGCAGCGGCCGAGCCACCCAAGGTGCACCAGGGACTCACAGTCACCTCCCCGCATGTGAGACTGAACCCTGGTGGTACCACACAGAATGCTGGATTTTTCGCGAATGCAGCTTTGCTTGGCAGCAACAAAGAAGATTTCAGTGACTCAGACTGAAAGTAGATTGTGTATGCGCGTGCCAGATTGAACAATGAATTACGAGAACTATGTGTGGCGCTTGCTGATGTTCCCTTCGGCATGGCCAAGGCTTCGTGAACCCTTGACTATGACGCAGACCGCACACCCCACGGGCTACCTCGCATGCATCCTGGATCTGCGCCCTCAGCAGGCGTGTACATTGAGTACCCCCCGTTCGTGTGATGAGCATACCCACCCTCCCAGACAAGAGAGAACCAACAACAATAAAGACAAGAAGACAAGAAGACAAGAAGACAAGAAGACAAGAAGACAAGAAGAGAGACCAATTGTAGAACAGCTACGAGAAGGCTATTCTACCAATGTGTGTTGTGAAGTGTTTATTAGTCCCACCCTTCCGGCCCAGGGGTAAGTCGGTCATGGGGGGGAGCATGTCCCGGACGAAGTGGGCATGCTTCCATGGCGGCTCGATTTGCAATCTGCCAAGACTATGAAGAGGCGAGGTTTGTCTGATCCACCTAACCAACTGAGGGGTCCTGCAGTAGCTCACTGGTACCCATTGAGTTCTGGCCAGTTTTGCACGGGTGCTGGCGGCCTGTCTGACCGAGCGAGGAGCGCAGTGGTCAAGCTGGTACCCAGATAGTGCATGAGCTTGACGTTTCCACGCGCTTCATCCCTAGATGTGATACTGTCGCTGTCCGCTTGCAGTGACCCACCTGGGCATAACTACTGCGCGCTTTGCTACCTCAGGTTGCATGATGATGTGCACGTGCACGTTGCAGTGGCCGCTGTCCACAGAAGGTGACCTGCCTGAGCCACCTACAGCTGCACCCCAAAGCTCCACATGTCGGCAGCGAGCGGGGAAACGCCTACACGCTGCACCTGGTTGAGGGCTGCGTCGTCGGGGGCAGGTACTTTGGAGGTGCATGGATACCGTTGGCTCCGTCAGGGTGACACCCAAAGATTGCGGGCTTTATCACGCAGACATTGGCACAGCTTGTCGATCTCGAACCACCAAGCACTCGTGCTTGGTCCCAGAGGAGGAGTGCAAATATGCAAAGCCCCATTCTCGGATGCCACGGGGGACCCCTTTACTCACAGTAGGCTCTCACAAACTGAAGAAAATTTGCATTGGCGAAACAACAAAACTCTCAACTTGCAGCATTGATGGACCAAACTTAGACGTATGATTTCACTCAAATTTATTGAACTGCTTGCTGAGCAAGCGTTGAGCACATAAAGTTCGCGAAACGATTTGTTGACTTTTCTCTCTCAATCAGTAGAATACCATGGCAGACCTCGGTGCATACAATGACTTGGAATCTGAGTTCAAAAGGCTATCTAGCTTATTACCTACTCGAATTAGTACCGTTGAGACACACGAATCCGATGCAGGTGAGTTTTGTGCGCTCTGGATTTGTCGCGGCAATTTACTCACCAGCATGCAAGCATTGACCTATCCTGCAGACAAAGCATCCACTGACCTGAGAGCAATTGAGACTGATTTGTTTCAATGCAAGCAGTTGGTAAGTTTTATTTGTGATTTGTTCCCGTGAAGTATGGTGGCCACGATGTGCACTGCAGTTGGGCGACATGGAGCGAGAGGTTCGCGGAGTACCCGATCCCACTCGCCGGGAGCTTGGCAACACAATCCGGCAGTACAAAGAGGCCCTGGGCCAAGTACAAAAAGATCTGGATGTTGCCAAGGGAAAATTTCAGCGGAATGCGCTCATGTCAGGTGCCAGCGCGGGCTCCATCGACGTAAGTGGCACGCCAGCTGAGGACACCACACACCAGTCTTTCACTCTGGAGCCCCCATCACCCCCCCACACATGTCCCATGTATACAGTTCAATGACTCGAGTAAATCCCAGCACCAGCGCCTGATTGACACCAATACCCGCATGGCCTCAGGCACAGACCGTCTGGAGCACACCCGGCGCATGCTGGATGAGACAGAGGACACCGCAATGGGCATCTCGGAGCAGCTACACCGCGACCGCCAAGTCATCTCAGGCATTCGCGACAAGACGCAGGAGACAGGGGGGCTCATGGACACCTCCCGTCGCATTCTCCGCCGGATGTCTCGCCGGGAGTGCCAGCAGAAAATCATGATGGCATGCTTTGCGCTCTTCCTCTTGGCAGCCATTGTGCTCATCATCTACTTTGCATTCATCAAGCCCGGTGAGGACAAGGGCGATGGCAAGCGCCGGCTGGACGGTGCAGCAGCTGTGGTGCAGGCGGCGGCGCGACTGCTCCGACGGGCAGCTGAGTAAAAACACACACACCTCAGCCAGACAATGCATTATAATTGAAAACTCACACCAGACAGCACTCTGTGCAGACATGCATGTGTGTCATCCCACACTGCATCACTTGTGCTGGCTTGCAGTTGCCACAGCACTTGTGGCGGACGCTGCCGAGCCCAATGTGCGTCGCATGAGCTTCTCCTTGGCGCGATAAAACGCGATGATTTCGCGGTCAGTATGCTCATTGCCTGTGAGCTTCACACCTGCAGGCAGCGCTACGCCGTCCACTGTTTGCCCCCCCCCCGTGGGAGCTTGGCGCGGCTGCACCATTTCGGCAGCAGCGCCCACAGCCCGAGGAGAGTGCGCAGCAGCCGGTGTGCTGGAGCTTGTGGGGGTGCTTGCACCCTGCACGGCCCGCATGGCGTCCTTGGCACCTGCATACCACCGTTCAAAATCCGCTGCAGCCCGAGTGCGGCCAGCCTCAATGAGCTTTTGTGTGTACTCGATCACAGATTTGGCTTTGCGTGCCTTGGCCAGCTCAGACTTGTACAAGGCTTTTTGCTGCTCAATTTCTGCAACCATGGCTGCCTCCTCCGGATCATCTTCAAGCCCCTGCTTACCCTCTGCAGCTGCCCCCCCCGTGCCCTCACCGTCGGCTATGCGCTGCATGGCCCGTCTGGAACGTTTCTCTTCCACCAGTGACTTCAGCTGCTGGATGCGCCCACGCGCGGTGTTCACGGTGGTACCGAATCCCTTAGCCTCGGTGTATTGTGCCTTGAGTTGTTCCACGTGTGCTGCTTGTTCCGACGCCGATGGGTGTGCTCCCAGGTATGCGCTTCGGGTAGAGTCTTTGTCATTCAGCAATGCGGGATCCAACGCAGAGCCGTTTGGAAGCGTCACCACAGGGGGGGCTGCAGCGGTAGGGCGAGACCCCCCCGTCAAGTAGTGCAGCCCCCCCCCCGTGGGCGGCCTGGATGACGCAGTGGCTCCAAATGCAGATGCTGCTTGCTGTGCCCCCCCTTGTGATGCAAGGCTGCCCCCAGTAGGGGGCCGTGAAGCCCCCCCTCCCCCCTTTTGCGCTGTTTTCACCATGCCGACCAAGATGGCGATTTCATGGTCCCGCTGACCCAGTTGTTGCCGCAGCCGCCGCACTTCGTCTTGCAAATCCGAGGCCTCCTCTTCTCCCAGGGCGCCAGGCGGCAGCACCCCCCCCCCTGCGCTATGCCCCCCTCCAGCTCGAGAGGCTGCCCCGCCACTGGCCCCTGAACTGGAGCCAGACGGTGCCCAGCCACCACTGGTCACCATTTCGTACAGACACCGAAAGGCAAAGTTGATCCTGCGGAGAGTAAGCTTGCCTAGGGGGATGTCCCCTTCACCCCCTTTGCGGGCCCAGCTTTGAACGACTTCCTGTAGTTCCGCTTGTTCCGCTTCTGTCAAGTCACTTCCTTCTCCCGCCTCGCCCTTGAGAAACTCAATTTCCGCTTCTTTTTGTTCCATTTGAGCTTTCAGCTGACGGACAAGCACGTTGGGGTCGGTTTCTTCGTTGACGAAGGCCTTGTTTGAGACACTAGCCACCCGCTGTGCGAAGTGACATGTGGAAACAGACTCGTCAGTGTGCTCTGGCTCGGCATTCAGGGTGGCCACCATCGTGGTGACACAATTCCCGCCCAGCGAGTCTCTCAGCACTGACGTCAGGACCGAGTTTCTGTAGGGGACGTGTACCCTGGAGCCTTTCTTCATGCGCTCCTGCAGGGCGACAATGACTTGCTGCAAGTAATGAAGCGAGAGATTAATGTTGGTTGCCTCTGTCAGCAGCTGCCCTGCTGCGTGCGTTTTGTGCACACGCTCTGAACCCGCTAAATCCACAAGGTGCAGCTTGGAGCGGCGAATCACAGAGGCACCCTGCGAGCAAGTGCAGCTGAAGGCGTGTTGGACAAGGTCTGTTTACGGCGCTACATACCTCCGACCTTGACTCCAGGTAAATCGAAAAGATGCAGTGAGAGCGTGAGGAAACGGGATTCATAGGTGTCTCACAAATGGCACGATTTGTGTCTCCCATGAACAGCAAATTCAGTGCGTCCTCCTGTGCTGCCACAGGAACACGCCGCAGATTCTTCAATTCGATTTCGCCCACTTCATCCTCCATCAGCTTCACTCGCCTGCGCCCAAAGCGCAACATGTGGTGTGGCACTCAACGGAGCCGAACATTGCATTGAGCTGCACTTACGGCAGGTCTTCTAAAGCGCCACTGTTGAAATCCTCAGTCAGCAAGTCCATACCACTGCCGTTGTAAATCTCCAAATAACTCACAAATACCCGGAATTCGTCCCCTTTGCGCTGTGTAGGTACGGCAGTGATGATTCTGCAACGTTGCATTGGCAAACATTGCAGCCCACGTACCTGCTCCACTTGCTTGAAAATATACTCCAAACACCGCGGAATAATACCTCTGTCACTGTATGCGTTGGTGCCGCCAGTCATTGTGAAAGTTTTCCCGCTACCAGTTTGGCCGTAGGCGAATATCGTAGCATTGAGACCACTCAAAGCACTGCAGCATCGTGACCAGTGCACACCAGAAGCACCTAGAGGCAGCAATCATACATACTTGTCCACAGCTTCCTGTGCTACAGTCTCGAAAATGGAGTCTTGAGTAGTGTCGGAGGGGAAGAGGCCGTCGAACTTGAATTTATAGCTGCAAGGGAGGTGGTTTCAGAGGGCACCTGTGCTTCGGACAAGGTGCCGCTTACTTTGTGCGAGTGTTGTTGACCAAGTAGCTCTTCTTCTCCAAAGGGATGTCAAATTTGACCTGGCCACGATCAGGGTCGAACTCGAAGTATCCAGACGGCTGCGCACGCGGAGCCCGTGCATCACAGCACCAAGCGCTGTCGAGAGCTTTGCAGGGGAATATCCAACCCATAGAATACACACCCTGGCAGTTGGCCTGACACGCAGGAAGACTCTGATGGAACTCTTGGGCATTGTGAATGATGGTGTGAGGAGTGCTTTGGTAGAGCGAAACTCTGCGACGAAACGCTAACAGTTGGCAGCAAGCTACACCCTAGCGTGAAAGACCACTGTCAAAAGCCAGGGACAACATAAATTCCAAGTCAGCGTGCTTTAAAAAGTGTTTGTTCCGGCATCTATATCTAGATTTGCAGCAGGACTAGCAGCGCTGCCGTTACGCTCCTGCTCGGCTGCTTTCTCAGGGGCCCCAACATTGTTTTCTCGACCTGCGCAGCTCAAAGCTGATGCACAAAGTCACGATCGAACCGAATTTATTGAAGTATTACACTCAATGGTTACATTGAACTACACGCTAGAAATAAGTTGCAGCACAGTGGCCCTGAGCACCTCTGCATCCACAGGCTTCGTGCACACACGATCTGCCCCAGCCTCGCGCAACGAATGCACATCTGCCTGCAGGGCATTCCCCGTCAGGCCCACGATCGCCCCCGCGAAGCCCAGCTCCCTGATGGCCCTGGTGGCCTGCACCCCATCCATCACCGGCATACTCATGTCCATCGTGATAACGCTGATGGAGGACGCCATGCGCCCAGAGGGCAGCACCCGCATGCTGTCAGCCACAAGCTCCACTGCCTCCTTGCCGTTGGCAGCCTGCAGGGTCTCCGCAATGTTGCACTTGCGCTTCAGAACACGGGCCACCAGCTTCCGTGTTGGGGCGACGTCGTCCACCACAAGGGCGACCAGGGGGGCTGCTCGCGCACTGGCAGAGCTGTGGGCAGAGCTGGGGGAATGAGCGTGTGCGGCAGCCCCAATGCCCCCTGCGTGTGGGGCATGCGGGGGACTGGCTGCAAGAGCAAAGGGCACTTGGGCTGCATAGCCGCTGGGGCCCCCCTCGACAGCGGATGAGGGGAGGGGATCTGCTGCTTCACCCGAGCTAGGCAGCAGCTGCACTCTAGGCAAATTCCACGCAGATGGCGGCAAGGGGGTGGCATGCCCCCCCTGTTCAGCGCCAGGTACTAGTAGCCCAGCGGCTGAGGCACCAGTCGATAGACGCCCCCGAGTCTCGGTGTCATGCTCCCGTGCCGTGGACCAGCGGTCTGGGCTGGCGGCACGGGCGCTGCCGGCACCCAGCGACCCCTCGTCCTCCTCCTCAGAAGTGCGCTCTGGAATGCGGGACACAGCTCCATTGTACAGTTGCAGCCCACGCACAGATTGGCTGCGGCTTTGGCCGCCGCCCGTGTGCTCATCCTGCAAGCCAGCTGAGCCCGGGATGGGCTGTGACACGATGTGAGCGAGTGCACTGGCCGCCTCGAAATTCCCCATACCTAGAGCCACGTGGGGGGAGCTGAGGGGTGTGCGAGTGCTGGGTGCCAGCACGTTTCCCCCGGGATGCATGCTCCGCAGTGCGTCCTCCATGTCCATTCCCACAAGGTCCCACGGCTGGGCGGAGGAGCCCTCCCGGGCGGCAGTACTGTCGCGGAAATTGAAGCGGCTACCGGGCGCACCACTCGCTTCGGTGGCGGACCTCACGTGTGTGGGGTACGCCAGTGTCTCATCGCTGTGCTGCTGTCTGGCGGTTGGGCTGTGTGGGGTTGAACCTGATGGAACAGCGCAGCTGGGGGGTATCGGCACGGCTTCCAGCAGTGTAGGGGGGGCACTCCAGGAGTTGCTACGGGGGATGCTCGCGGTGGCTTCTGCGCCACCCTGCATGGATGGGGAGGGCAGTACCGCAGCTGACTCCAGGCGGGCGGGGGGGGGCGGCTCACCCCCCCCTGACGCCATTGACCCCAGGGCGTTGGTGCCACTGCGTGGAGTGTCCTGCAAAGAGGCACTGTCCTCGGCTTGGAAGGCGTTACTGCCCCCCACGATGCTTGGGATGCGTACTTCACGGGGGGGCGGGTCCCCCCTGCTCCCGGTGCTGGCAGCGTCATGGCCAGCAGTGGCCCCAGTAAAGCTGGAGAACAGGTGCTTCTGCAGCCCTGGCCCAGGCGTAGTGCCATGTGCATTGAACGTGTGCATTGACTGTGCGCTTTGTAGTTGCATGTCGTCTGCGTTGCCGGTGTTGCGCCTGACCCCCCCCAATTCCGAGTCAGACCCCCCCTCCTCCTCCGTCATCCTGAACTCAACGGAGGCACCACACGCATCAGCATCTCCCAGACGCAGCACTGATGCATGCTGCTCATGTGTGATGCTGCCGCCCGTGCTGCCTGGGGCACCGGTGCTGCCGGCTGGGCGGGCAGAATCCGCAGAAGCCGATCGCCTCATCCGCCCAGCAATAGATTGGGCAGCGTTTGACACCCCAGGGCCAGCTGCTGCACCCCCACCAGCAGTGGCCAGCGTGACAGGCTGCGACTCTGTGGCCAGGGATACTGCTGGCCTTCCATGGCTGGCCATGGCCAAAGTGGCTGTGGCCAGCAAGGGGGGAGCGATCTCCGTCAACGTCACGTCGAACCAAAACTCCGACCCGTGTCCCAGGCCACGGGATGCCGCATGCAGCGTGGAGCTATGCTGCTGCAACATCGCCATGGCCATGGTGAGCGACATGCCTGTTCCGGCTGACGTGGTCAGGAACGCAAAGGGCTCCACCACTTGTGCCAGCTCCGTGTCGCTCATGCCCACGCCGTTGTCGGTGACTTTGAAGCGCAGCACGCGCTTGTTCAGACGCTTGTGTGCTGCGTATGCGGCCCCCCTCGAGCTCTCTGTGGTGCGGGTGCCCATGCTAGGCTGGGCTGAGATGGGGGGGACAGGGGTGTCTGCATCCACCGAGTCCATAGTGTGCAGCCCACGCAGGGTGCGGCTGCCGCTTTTGGTGGATGAGGGCGTCACCAGCTCGATTGCAGGCTGGTTGTGTGCTTGGGGTGCGGTAGGCACGGGGCTGGAAGTGCCCTGTCGAGCAAAGCTGCTATCGTCTGGCGTGGCACTCTCGGAGTACAGGCCAGATCGCGCCCAATTAGACCGGGCAGCGAAGCTTGCATGAGAAGTCGACACGCCAGCACTGCCTGTGTCTCCCCAAGCCGAACTTGTGCGAGGCACACCGCTGGGGTGCTGTTGGGCTCCGACCCCCCCCCCCAAAGAGCTGGGTTGACCCCCCCCCTGCTTCTCCCGAGTGGCAGCACTTGCGTGGGGCTTTGCCACAGCAATGCCTCGCAGTGCAACGGTGTGCTCTTCGTCAGTGTCTGCTCGCTGCAGCCTCGCCTTGCCTCTCGTCAGGGCGCTCAGGTTCATTGTGTCGATCTGCACTGTGTCCACGTCCGGCTGCGCGATCTGCCACGGCCGCAGACGGCGTACAATGGGGCGTGGTCGAGATACTTCCACGAGCTGTACCGTGACGTGGCCGCTATGAGCCCTGCCCTCTTGGTTTGCGCTGTACTGCACGGCATTGCTCAAGATCGCCCGCATCGCATACACCAGTTTGGGCCAGTCTGCCAACACCCACAGGGACTGTGGGGGGGTATGTTGTGTATCACCAGCTTGTGTGCTTCGTTTTGGGTTGTAGCTGTCAAAGGGTTGCCAGTGGATGCGCACCCCCCGCTCATCAGCCGTCCCTCGGAATGATTCCGCAATCGTGGATGTCAACGCAATGATGTCCACCGGGGACCGCTCCAATTGTTGTACAGTGGCATCGTTCAGCATCGCAAATTCTTTGACACTGTCAAGCAGGCGGCTTGCTTTGCGACAGGCATCTGTGGACATGTGAAGCAGCGACTGCATGTCTGCAACGTCGTCTCTTTGAAAGGAGACAAGCTGCGCTCCAGTGGATATGCGAGGGGGGCCTGGCCCATCAGTGTCGCCCAACAGGCTTGAAGTCGTTCTTTCCTCTGTGGCTGTGTCCTGCAAGGCATCTGATGCCTCCCCAGTGGCCAAGAGAATGTTGGCTAGCGGGGTGCGGATTTGGTGAAACAGCCAACGCATAAACCGTTGCTGACGCCGAGCCTGTTCCTCAGCCACTGCAGTGCGCTCTTCATACTGTGTCAGTGCCAAGGTAGACCACAGCATGAGTGTGGTCACGATGAAAATGAATGCAAAGTTGAACATGTATGCAGAGCTGTCCTGGAAAGCAAAATTCAGCAGCGACACGGAGGTGCTGCGGGCAGACACAGTATTCAGTACACTAACTACACCGATAAATATCACCAAGACAACCAAGAAAGATGCTTGGAATTGTGTGATGAGGTGCTGTTGCCGTCGCCTCCTGAATACCGTGTGGAAGTGCGTGACGCTTATGAGCCACACAAAGCCAATGGCGTCAAGCAATGGACTGAGGGCAAAGTATATGCTCTCATCACCATCACTCAAACTGAAAAGGTGGGGCGTTATGGCTTGCAGAATCGCAAGAGCCAGGGTGTAAACCTCGATGGTCACAACCCAGACGCCAGGCAGGCCACACACGTGGCAGAAGTACAGCACAAGCGCATTGATGGAGACACTGAACGGCTCCAAGCCAATGTAAGTCAGATCATCTGCTTCGAGACGAGTGTGGTCCTCTGCATCCACACAAGGCCCGCAGGCATACGTGGGTATGTAATTGGTTTGCCTCATCAGCTGGATGACAGCATCATACACCAACCTGCGAAGGAAGCAAAGCATTGGCCTGGTACCATGGGCAGCTCATCTTACACAGCAGCACTTACAGATGTGACGAGAATCGCACAGCGCGTCTAGTATGCACGTTTGGAACCAAGTGACGCCAAATGGCCAGCACAAGGAGGAAAAACATCATGTCGTTGAAAAAGAATACACCAGCCAAGTATCGGCGCAGTGGGGGCGCGTTTTCGAGCCGAACGCTACTTGGAACAGTTTCTACAAAGATGACTTGCAAGAGGGCAATGATGGATGTGCCGATGGCAAGCAGGCCTGCCTCATGCCACGCGGAAGCTCCTGCCCACTCGTCATACACAGCCGACAACTGGTCGTGAACTGAATCAGTAAACCTGGCGCAAATTGGCTTGCAGAAAGGCAGGCAGCTGGGAGTGCCGTCATCTTTGTCACAGCAGGGGCAGCAACATGCACAACACGGTGTGTTTGCGAAACGACGCTTGAAGCGGCGGTAGCAATCCTGGGTGGCATCCGCTGCTTTCGCAGAGCGACTGGAGCGTGGTCTCATTGGGGTACTCGACAGTGACTGTGGCATATCGGCACCATTGCCCATAAAATCGGCACTGTTTGTCTGGCTTTGTGTCTGAAGCTCAGCATTGGCACGCAGGTTTGCCATGCCAAGTGGGCAATTTCGCCGAAAGGGCGTCAAATACCGCAAACTAATTCCGCTAACGGAGACTTGGCTGATCAGGGAAAGAGAAACTGCGCTCACCGCCAAAAAACAGATAGTGGACAAGCACATATGTATCCGACCACAGGCTTGTCAGGGGAGCACTTGATTGCCCTGGCTGGACACAGTCTAATGTGCTACAAAGTTCACGAGCACCGTCACCTACAACCCCCTTCGCAGCGAGTGTTTGGCATCCCCATATACCGCCAGCGCTGCAGCCCGACCGACAACAACCCACAAACACGGAGCACACCACCCCTTTTGAGTAGATGCTACTGTCATTTTGTCCTCCATTTCTGGCAGGCCATGACAATGGCACGCCCTGCAGCTCTGGCTCTAGCAGTAGCAGGCATATGCTTCACGGCAAAGGCCAAAGGTAAGTTCAGCACGCAAAGTGTGCCATACTCAGGTTAATTTGGTATGTTGCAGCTCCTCCTGCCCAAATGTGGCCTGCTCCACCAGCATACCACGACAAGGTATGTCCGCCTAAGCTGGGATGCCTTGAAGAATTGTTTTGAGCAGTTCATTTGGCAACCTACTCGCTGTGCATGTGCCGCCTGGAAATGCACGATGATGGAATGCACGATGACTAAACAAAACAATGTGGGCTTTCATAGCCACAACTTCTCTGCATCTAGACGGAGTTGCTTTTGGAAACGTTGCTAGCGTTGCAAACTACACTCTCTCTGGCAAGGCTGGAATTCCCTTCCTGTACACGTCCCCAATGGACACCTCAATGCAGGATATTGCACGCAATTCCAACTGCAGCTTGACATTTAGTGCCCAGGCAAACGGGTACTGCACTCCCATCGATGTGGATCCGGAGGATCCGCTTTGCCTCAGACTTACTTTGTCCGGCGTTTTGACCAACCACGCTGCCAACGCAAGCCCTGAATTGGTAAAGCACCTCTTCGCTGTGCATCCAGAGTTTGCATCATGGCCAAAGAACCACGATTGGCAAGTTTGGTACCTCGACATCGGTAATATTTGGCTCATCGATATGTTTGGAGGCGCAACAAACATTTCTCCTGAGGCATATTGGCGCTACAAGTTTTGAGAGCCGCATGCATGTGTTCAACTGTATGTCCAAATTCCACACGACATGCATTCGCGAGATTCTGCAATCTATTGAGTCAATACCTTGTGAAACGCTTAGCAGCAACCACCACCGCTGCCTCCGCTTCCAATTTCTTGACCTGGCTTGATAGTGTCTGTCTTGTTGCTCATGGACGCTGCCTGGGTCTGCATGCGCTTCTGGATCTCACGAGCCATCGTCATGAAAGCCTCGTCAACGTTGGTGCTGCTTTTCGCAGACGTCTCCAAAAAGGGGATGCCGCGCTCTTCAGCGAATGCCTTCGCCTCTTCTGTGTCCACTTGGCGCTTGCTCTCCAAGTCGCACTTATTGCCGACCAGCAGCTTGTTCACGTGCTCGGTGGCGTACTTGTCAATTTCGTTCATCCTGCAAAGGCTCGCATCAGATCACGCGACGGCAACAAGTCCAGGCTGCAGTGACTTACCACTGAGTCACGTTGTCATAGCTCTCACGGTCAGTGGTGTCTGCAAAAGCACAATGTGCCTGCCGCATGCTGCGTGTTATGGTACCTGCAATGACTTACCATACACCACAATGATGCCATGGGCTCCGCGGTAGTAGCTGGAAGTGATGGTCCGGAATCGCTCCTGGCCAGCGGTATCCCACTGCAAAAAAATGATTCAAATGACGAAAGGCTAGCTTGCCAAGTAAAGAATGCAGAGTGTACGTGTTGAAGTGGGTGAGCTGTGGGCTGTGCCTACTTGCTGTGCTGGAGAATCCTCTGTCGCACACGCAATGTCCGGGAAACGTTGGCACGGCCAGCAAACATTGAGCACAACACCGCACACACACGCGAAAGCTATTCGCATGGGATTGATACGTGCTGATTGCAAGGCCACATAGCAAGGCATGCAATCTTGAAGCGCACAAGCGGAGCGTGGCTCCTACTTCTCTGGCCAACACCAGCGAAACGCGGCTGTGTTATGGCTGTGTTACTTGCTGACCCGTGGGCCAGCTGCCTATTGACTGCCGAGCACCATTTAACACAAGATTCACGACGCGGAAAGCAGTTCAAGCAGCAACACTCAAGTCTCGGTGGCAACTGTTGCTTTGAGCATGGCAAACTGCACTGCCGATGCTCATAACACAGGCGAGGCGACTTACAATCTGAAGCTTGACAGTCTTGTTGTCCAGGTCAATCGTCTTGATTTTCTGCGGGGATATCATACACGAAACATTGAACCATGCCCTTGTGCGATTCGGCTTAGCTAGGGCTTCCGCACGTGTCAACGTACAAAATCAACACCGATTGTAGAGATGTAGTGCTCTGTGTAGGTTTTGTCGGCGAATTGCAGCAGGATGCAAGATTTGCCAACACCACTGTCACCAATGATCAGCAGCTTGAACAAGCTGTCGTACTCCTGAAGAGCCATTCTGAAATTTTTGTTGAGCTGAGCCGCGCTGGTTTGGCCGATAGAGCGACACAACGCACACCTGGCTGTTTTCTAACACAGACCTGAGAGCAATTGCAAGCAATGAATTAGAGTTTGGCCGGCCGATGTCCTGCAAGCAAGCAGAACTTGCCAGGGTCAGGCGGAGCCATTGCCAACACAAAGGCCAATCCTTCGAGAGCCCCCCTGCGCTGCACAGGTGGGGTCGAAGTAATAGCAATTAAATTTGGGGTCAATCTTGCCACCCCAAACCCGGGCGGGTGGGATGGGTCAATTGCCACTCAAAAGACAAACATTTCGTCTTCACTATTTCACAACGAGCCGAGAATGGCACGCTCCGCTGCTTCTCAGCAGCCTCTCCTGCTGGCTGGGCCTCTCGACGCTGGGCCCCTCCTGCGGGCCCCTGCGATACAGAGCACCCTGCTGCACAGGTGGAGTCGAAGTAATGGCAATCAAATTTGGGGTCAATCTTGCCACCCCAAACCCTCTCCACCACCCCTCTATGTCCCCCCCCCTCCTGCTGCAGCAGGCATATCCTGTGTTGTGCTCAAACGCAGTGTACATCCCGGCCCAGCTGTCCTCTCACTGGCTCTTCTTTTGGTACTGTATTGTCCACCATGTAGGGGATCTCAGACGGCTTGAAAATTTCGAAGTGCGCCAGATTGCGTGGCCTGCGCGCCCGAGAGAGCGCTGCACGCGATCGCCTGTCTCAGGATGGTAAAAATACCCTCTCCCAATTGCCACTCAAAAGACAAACATTTCGTCTTCACTATTTCACAATGAGCCGAGAATGGCACGCTCCGCTGCTTCTCAGCAGCCTCTCCTGCTGGCTGGGCCTCTCGACGCTGGGCCCCTACGGGCCCCTGCGATACAGGGGCCCTGCGCCACGAAATAATAAAAGCAAGCCTCCACACGCCTGTGTTGTGCTACAGGGCAGCGAGCTGTTAAACTCACATACAGCAACCAAGCCGCCCTTACCTGCACCCGTAGAGCTCAGCTGGAAGCGCTGAGGCAGGCAGGCCAACCGCTGTGACACCCCCCGACAAGCTGCCAGCTGCGGTCTGCACTACCCCTGCGACGCCGCTGGGCCCCATCTCACGCCATGTGCTGCATGCGGGCAACCTTAGTGTCCAAGTAGCTCTTGGCAAGTGCGCTGGGGGGCGGGACCACCAAGGGGACATGCTGCGCCACCTGCACCCCCAGCTGCTCCAGCAGCGCCACCTTGCGTGGATTGTTGGTCAGCAGCCGGATGCTCGGCACACCCAGGTCTGCCAAGATGTCACGCACAGCTGCATATTCCCGTACGTCATCTGGCAGCCCCAGGGCGCGATTTGCGTCCACTGTGTCAGCCCCACAGCCCTGCTGCAGCGCATACGCTGCCACCTTATTGGCCAACCCAATGCCACGGCCCTCCTGCTGCAGGTACACCACAGCACCACCGGTAGCATCAGCTTGCACCAGCCGCATGGCTGCATCCAGCTGCACCTTGCAGTCACACTTCAGCGAGCCAAATAGCTCGCTGGTAGCGCAGGCGTCGTGCACGCGCAGCAGCGGTGCAGGCGAAGCTGAATTCGCCGCGCTGTTTTGTGCCGTAGCGCTTGCAATTGAAGTGGCGGGGCCCGCCGTGTCTGGTGCTGCCGAGGCTGGGTCAACAGCGGTGGAGGCGCCAGTTGCCTGTGCCAGTCTTGGTGAGAGCATCACCACCGCTTCCTTGCCGGAAACGGAACACACATACACACGCATGGTGAAGCCACCATGCATCGTGGGCAGTGGGCACTGCGATGCAAATTGGAACGTCCCCGCTGCTGCTTGGGAGGGTGACCTCGCTGACGTGGCAGTGCCATACGTGTCACATGGGGCGCGTAAAGGCAAAGACGGGGGATGTGACACAAGGCTGTGCCCTTGAAATCGAGCTGAATCCTCCGGTGTGTTGACAATTTGCCTTCGTAGCGGGCTTGCGGTGTCTTGGTCAGCGTTTCCCGCACGCAGTGTGCTCATCGCTGCTGCTATACCTTCAGTAGAGTCACAGGGGTGCTGCGACCGAACCTTGGCCGGGTGCAAATGTGAAGGAAGTTCAAATTGCGTGCTATTCGCAGATTGCCGCGGCACATCGCTTTCTCCAAGTGAGGCGGCAAGACTCAGGACACCTACTGGGGAAACATCTCCGGAAAGAGCATCTCCCTGCCCAGCGCGTGAAGCTCGAGCCTGCGCAGTGAATTCGCCCACAGATTTGGATCCCATTTCGCCGTATGTTTGTTGTGATGCCCCAGCTTTTGAGTATTGGGGTGATTCAGCTGCGGTGCGCTTTTGCTTGTGGCTTTGCAGAGATTCGCTGCGGCGTCCA
>Ga0307982_1000272_pt1 | contig 40197 bp, 17 predicted proteins | sample OrgLakmetagen989_FD_201847 | JGI IMG/M metagenome (GOLD analysis project Ga0307982, IMG submission 201847) | Saline water microbial communities from Organic Lake, Antarctica - #989 | ecosystem: Environmental > Aquatic > Non-marine Saline and Alkaline > Saline | place: Antarctica: Organic Lake... | reverse complement strand
CGGGCAGCCCCTGGGACAGCTGTTCCGCAAGGTGGAGGATCGCAAGCAGCAGCTGAATGTCTCCGAGTACTCCCTGAGCCAGACCACGGTTGAAGAGATCTTCAACCACTTCGCCGCCCAGCAGGAGGAGGAGAAGGGCGTCGCCCGTGGCATGGAAAGTGCAGCCACCACCCGCGCCGCAGCGCCCGTGGCCGCCAACCCCATTGCTGGCAAGGGGGGTGAAGCCGCAGTATAGCTGTGTAGTTTATGAATTCAATTCCATGCAATTTGCTGACACATGGTGGTAGTCCTTGTGCAGCCCCCCTGCCCTGGGCTGCGAGCCGCGTTTGTGTCGTCCCGGGGGTAAAGCCTTCACATGCGCGTACCCTAAAGCCCCCCCCCCCCCCTCTTCTCCACCATGCACGCGCTCCTAACTCATCCACTGCCGCTCGGGCAAGCTGTTTTCTTCCACCGGTGCGTGCATCAGCAGTGCAGCCCTGGCTGGCGGATCGGTCGCCTGGTGGGACGAATGGCCTAGGCCAAGTCAGCAGGGTGCAAGGGCACGCACATACTGTGCTGCGCCAGGCACGCCCTCGCTGCCTGCGCCAGGCACTCCTCGGCAGCTGGGGACAAGCAGGCGGGGGGGGGGGCGGAGGCGCCCGCCTGCCGCACGCAGGGGGCGTATGTGGTGCACACATCAGCAGCAGGGCGGCCATCAACCTGTGAATACGATGAATGGCATGTCGCGGCTGCCTGTCCCTGCTCCACTTCCGGCAGAGCGTGTCGCCTGCTGTGTGGGGGGCAGGCCGCGCCCTGCTGCATCGCAGGGTTGCCCTGCAGCAGCACACACAGATGGGAGGCGGTACCGTCCCCACACCACCACGCAGCATACAACTCTCTCGGGAGGGCGGCGATGTGGTTGTGGGAGGCATCCAGCACGGCCAGCGCCGGCAGCGGCAACGCAGCAGGCAGCGCATGCAGCCCGCAGCGGGACACGTTCAGCACAGTGACATTCGCCAGTGCGCCACCAACACCCACAGCGTCCGCTAGCACCAACAGCGTACTCGCATGCAGCGCGTTTCCTGACAGGTCCAGGGAGGTGACCTGCCCCCCCATGCTCGCCAGGGCGGCAGGCCCCACCAGGGTGATGTTGCGCCAGGACAGGTCAACCGTGTGAATGCTTTCTCTAGCGCACTGTGAGCAGTCTATCACGGTGCCATTATGCAGCATCATGCAGCAGTGGACTTGCTGCAGGCCGCTTTCCAAGCCCGTTTGGGGGGGGGTGTCTGTTTCAGGCTCCCCCAGGGAGAAGGACAGTGTGATGGTCTGCTGTGCGGAGCCGCCGGCGTACATCCAGTACTGCATGCGCTGGTAATCGATGTCGCCTTTGAAGAAGGGGTCCATGATTGTGTCCGGCTCCAGGTGTGCGATGCCATCTCCATTGCTGTCCACGCGGTGCCAGGTGAGCCCTGTGTCGTTAGTGCACCAGGCAGCCAGCTGGGAAGCCGACTGCCGTGTGATGAGCATCCACTCCGAGCTGGAGAAGGGAATCATGCGGCTCCCGTCGATCACAAACGGTGCCATGTTGGACGCGAACAGCTGGGAGTACGGCGTGGCGCCCTGTCCGGAGCTCACCCACATGTCGCGAGCCTTCGCGTAGGATCTTGTTTGGTCATCGCCGTCCAGTACGACTACCCGCTCATCAGCAGTCAACCCCAGAGCAGCGCAGCACCGGGCTCCAAGCGCGCTGCCCCAGTCACTGGTTGCTACACTCCACGCCTGCCCCGGCGTCCACTTGAGCACGTCCCGCCTGTATGCACAGCAGCCGTGGGCGGCGAAGATGGTGTCATCCACGGCCACTGCAGACAAAAACCCATCACTGCGTGGGTATGTGGTACCGTGCTGCGACCAGGACTCGCCGTGGTCCTCCGTGTACCAAATTGAAGCCACCTGTCCCCTGTCAAATCGATATGGATTCGAGCCGTAGGTCTGATGCATTGTTGTGCCAGCGATCATGTAAACAGTGTCACTTGCAGGCACATACACAAGGCCCGCTCTGCAGCGCCCAGATAGTCCTGCCACCGTGCGCTGGCTCCATGTGTGCCCCCCATCCTGGGAGCGGTATGTCACCTGCGCTGCCCTGTAGTTGTCGCCGTCTGTCTTGCAGCTCATGAGGATGTAGGTGCCATTGCCGCCGTACACTGCAGCTGAAATGCGGATGCTTGCTGTGAGGGGCAACGGCATGCTGCTGTTGTGCACGGCGAAGCTGTAACCGCCGGGCACGCATCCCTGGAAGGCGCCGGCCAGGCGAGTGGAGGGGGCGGCACAGACACAGCACAGACACAAAGCGGCCAGGCAGCACATCATCCAAGCGTGATGAGAGGGTTTAGCCCATTTGCCAGTCAGGCAGTGCCCCCTTGCAGTGCGTTGCCATTCGGTGGCTGCCCTAGCCCTGCCCGCGCCAGGGGAGCGCTGCTCCAGACGGGGGTGATGCATACGGCCGGGCGAAGTGCCAGCCACAAGAGCGGGCAATTCTGCAGCCTTTTTATGATGATAATAAGTTGAGACGTGTGCAGAGAGGGCGCCTACCGGGGCTGTGGGTCGCTGATTGCGCCACGTAAGAGCGCGTCGCACACGAGACAAGCCGAAGTGCTCTGCGGCTCGGCTTGCGTTGCTGCATGGAATGCGCAGTTTCCCATCAGCGCCACTTTCTGAATTGACCGTTACCATTTAAGAAACATGCAGTGACACCTGAAAGGCCTACTGTAGTTGTGAATTCAGACACTGCGGCGCTGCAAGCATGGAGAAGAATTTCTTGCCGGCCTTCCCGGGATAGGCAACGATTTCTCCGTAGCACCTTCTGCAAAACGTAATACTTGCATCAACCTCAATGATTGCTCAAGTTTTTTTTTTGGTGAGCACCCTGCACCAAGTCCACCAGGCCAAGCTCACCGAGATATTTCGAGGCCCCCCTGGCATTTTTTCGGCAGTTAATCTGCGCATCGTACCGAAATACGGCCTATTTTCGCCAAAATCAGCACAATTTTGAGAGCCCCTTGAGTTTATCTGCGTATCCCCTCGGCTGCATGAGCTAGGCCTGTCCACAGCCTACAATGGCCCAAAGCCTGCGAGGGGGGGCCTTGCTTGTTCGAGCCCCCCGTGGCTCTTGTCATTTGATGCTAGTCCGCGGCGAGGTACTCGCCGAGATGGCCGCCATGGCAAGCCTTGCGTCCCCCGTGAGCACGATTGGCTGTGCGCATGCAGTCACTCCCCGCTTGCTTGAATTCGTGTATGCATTGAAATGCCCAGCGCTGCTGCATCCCTGCCCCCTGCCCCCAGCATCAGAAGGAGGCCTGCTCCGCCTTGAGCGCACCCCACGAGCCCCCGCCCAGAGCAGAGGACAGCCCCACCTGCTCGACAGGCGCTTCCGCCCCCCCCTCCCCCTGCTCCCCGTAGCCCCCCCCACCAGGGGTGGCCACTACAAACACGTCCCCTGCACCCACACTGAAGGTACGCTTCCCACCCACATTCAGCACCCGCCCTCCGGCGCCGCCTGCTTCGCTGACTTGCACCCCCATGACCACGCTGGGGGGCAAGTCGCTGGGCTGCGAGGGGGGCGCGTTGGCCCTGAATAGCAGGTTGATGCCCCGGGCACCAGGGCCGCCCCCGGCCAGCCCCCACGGTGCAAAGGCGCGCCGCTCGCTCAGGATGCTGCACTGCAGAGGCCTGCGGAACTCCAGGGCGCGGATGACGCCGTCCCCCCCCCGCCGGGCGCCAGCCCCCCCCGAGCCGCTCCGCAGGAAGAACGCCCGCAGGACGATGGGGTACCGCTTCTCGATAATCTCCGGGTCCGTGATGCGGGTGTTGGTCATGTGGGTGTGCACCCCCGAGCGGCCGCTCCAGGTGGGCCCAGCCCCCGCCCCCCCGCAGATGGTCTCGTAGAACCCCATGCTGTTGTCCCCAAACGTCAGGTTGTTCATGCAGCCCTGGCTGGCAGCGGCTGCGGCAAAGGCCTTGAGCACGACGTCTGTGACGCGTTGGCTGGTGAGCACATTGCCGCCCACCACTGCCGCCTCGGGGGAGGGGTTCAGCAGGCAGCCGGGGGGGATGCGCAGTGTCACCGGCGCCAAGCAGCCCTCGTTCAGAGGGATGTCCCGCCCCACCAGGCACCGCAGCGCGTAAATCACCGCGCTAGAGGTCACTGCAGGGGGCGCGTTAGTGTTGCCCAGCACCTCGCTGGAGGTGCCCCCAAAGTCAAAGCAGGCGTCCCCGCTCATACCGTCCAGGGTCAGCTGCAGGTCAATGACGCTGCCGTCGTCCATGAAGTCCTGTGCAGCCAGCTGCACGCTGGGCCGCTCTGTGGATATGCTGCGTCCTTGCTGCCGCGCCACTTTGTGGGCATGCGCCTTCAGCATGGTGCGCACGCTATGCTCCGCGTTGGCCTGGATGTGGCGCATGTACGAGTGCACGACATGCAGACCCTCCGCAGCACACAGGGAGCGGATCAAGTGCACCCCGCGCTCGTTGGCGGCGACCTGGGCCCGCAGGTCGGATAGCACATCGGGGATGTTGCGGCAGCCGACACACCCCGGGATGCCCAGCTTCCCCGGCGCCTGCAGCAGAGTCTTGATGTCGTATTCCCTGAAGAAGCCACTCTCCACCAGCTTACAAGTGACGATGGTGGCGCCCTCCTCCGCCAGACTGGAGCTGGTGGGGGGCATGCTGCCTGGGGCGATGCCGCCGATGTCACTGTGGTGTCCCCGAGATGCCACGAAGAACACAATGGGGTTGGCCGCGACGCCATCTGCGGAGGTGGCGTCCCCGATGCCTCCACCTCTATCCCTCAGGAACACTGGCGTGATGACCGTCATATCTGGGAGGTGGGACCCCCCCGCCAGCTGGGGGTGGTTGCTCACCAGGACATCCCCAGGACGCAGCCCCCCGGTGCCGGCCTGCAGGTAGTGCTGCAGCTGGTACCGCACTGCAGCAGACATGGCGCCCAGGTGCACAGGAATGTGGGGGGCGTTGGACACGAGGGTGCCGCTGGAGGCAATGTCCACCTCCCCGTCCCCCCCCAGCATGCACCCCGAGAACAGGGCACAGGAGAAGTCCAGACGCTCTTTGATGTTCACGGAAATGCTGGTGCGCTGCAGGGTGCGCCCCATCTGTTCCGCGATGGACATGAAGCGGTGCGAGAACACGCCCAGCTGGATGGGGTCGCAGGGCACGTCACCTGGGGCGGCTGCATCTTCGGCGCCAGTGTCCCCTGTCAGTGCCGCCACCTCCACGTCCGCAGCATCAGCCACCCCCCCTGCGCCCGCCCTGCTGCCAGTGTGCAGCACGATGGCTATGTCCCCCCCCTGCCCCACGTGCGCGGTGCAGTGGGGCTCCACCACCAGGGTGCTGGTGGCATCCACAAGCACTGCCGGCCCCGCCACTGCATGCCCCCGCGCCAGACTGCCCAATGCATAGAAGGGGGTGGGCACCCGTCCACCCTCGAAGTACACACTGCGGGTGGCCAGGGGGGCGGGCAGGTCGCTGGTGCTGCCTGGGGCCGGCACCTCCTCGAAGGATGGCACACCCTCCGCGGCGGCAGCAGACAGCGCCGTCACCCGCACACGCACGTCCTCCACCACGATGGCTGCCCCGGGGAAGGTGAAGCCGTATTCCCGCTTGTACATGAGGACGAACTCGGTGACAGCGTGTTGCACCCCCCCCGCCAGCAGCTGCAGGGCGGCCTCATCCCCCCCCCCCAGCGCAGACAGGGGCAGGCTGTGGGCAGGGCCGGCAGTGCAGCCGCCCTCCACCACCGCTGGCACCATGAGGGCCGTGTCCGTCCCCGTGAAGCGCAGATTCACAAATGGCTGCACGTACTGCACATCCTCAGCGAAGCCCTGGTCCTTCAGCTGGGCGGCGGCGACGCATGCCAGGCGCAGCAGGCGCTCGGCGGCGCCCTGCGTGCTGCCGGCATTGGCCACCGCGATGCTGCTGCGCAGGACGGCATTCCGGAGGCCACTGCTGTGCGCCACCAGCGCATCAATGGCGTCTTGTGACTCCTGTGCCTGCTGCCCCACGGCGCTGCCCACAGGCTCCTGCTCCTCCTGTACTACATCCGCCAGCGCCAAGCCGTAGGCGGAGAGGATGCCGGAGTACCGGTGCACCACCACACTGCGCATGCCCAGGGCACGTGCCATGGCGCAGGCGTGTTGCCCCCCTGCACCCCCGAAGCACGCCAGGGTGTGCTTCCCCAAGTCATGCCCCTTCATTTGCGTCAGCTCCCGGATGGGGCGACACATGGCCTCATTGGCCACCTGCACAAACCCAAAGGCGATCTCGTCGATGCTGCCCACGTCCGCAGCACTGCTGTCGCCCTGCTCCTGGCGCCACTGCAGCATGTCCCCCCGCAGGGCCTGGAACGCCTCCGCGGTGCCCTGTACGTCCAGGGGCTGGTCCTCGCTTTCCCCAAAGATGGCTGGGAAGTGCTCCGGCACCACCCGCCCCAGCTGCACATTGGCGTCTGTCACCGCCAGGTGCCCCTGCTTGCGGTAGCATACGGGGCCGGGGTGGGCCCCTGCGGACTGTGGGCCCACCACGAACATGCCTTCATGGAAGAACAGCCTGCTGCCGCCACCAGCCGCCACTGTGGAGATGTCCAGCTGGGGGGCTTGGATGGTCACACCCGCAGTGACGCACTCGAACACGTGCTCATAGGAGCCCGCGTAGCGACTCACGTCTGTACTCGTGCCGCCCATGTCATAGCCCACCACACAGCTGCCGTCGTTAGGCAGCTTCACCCCAGTGGCAGCGACATCCTGCAGCACCCGTGCAGTGGTCATGGCATAGCCCACCACGCCCCCCGCCGGCCCCGACAGCACAGCCCGGTGGCCGCTGAAGCCAGACACGGGAGTGAGCCCCCCGTCACTCTGCATGAACTGTACCCGCACGCGGCCCGAGGCCATGCCGGCGTCGAAGCCCGCCTGGAACCCCGCCACGTACTTGAGGATGTGGGGGGTGAGGTACGCGTCGGCACAGGTGGTGTATCCTCGCGGCACCGCCTTGACCATGCGCATGACCCCTGAGGAGGTACTCACTTGGGCGAAGCCGGCCTCCTTGGCTACCGCGGCCAGGGCACGCTCATGCCCGTCCCACGCATACGAGTGCAGCAGCACGATGGCTGCGGAGGTGTAGCCATCCGCCACTAGCGCCTCCAGGGCGGGTCGCATGCTCTCCGCATCCAGCGCCCGCCGCACCTGCAGCGCCTCGCCCGTAATGCCCACCACCACATCCCCGGCAGCCACGCTGGCGGTGGCCGCTCGGGGGGGGGGCGTCTGCCCCACGCCCCGAGCGACTGCTGCGACTTTCACAGCACCGGTCTCCTCTTGAAACACCTGCACCGCTGGCATGACGATGCAGGCCTGCGCGTGGTGTGCCATGTGCAGCAGCACCGCCGCGACGGCGCCCTCGGCGTTGCTGGCGGTGCCGCTCCACCACCGCTGCAGCAGCGCATCCTGGAAGCCCTTCCGCAGCAAGTTCTTACACACGCGCGGCTTTGCGCCATTGTCAAAGGTGGGGTCCCGCATATTGCGCAACAAGCGCTTGCCCCCCCCCCCTGCCACAACACGCACCGCCGCTGGCCAAGAGGCGGCTTCCTCCGCCATCAAGCACAGGTACCCGGCAGCCACCGCGAGATCCTGCGAAATTTCTGTCCTGTCAGCATCAAATACCGCCTCCAGGTCTGCCTCGGTGATGCTGCGCATGGCAGCAGCCACAGCCACGCTGCTGGGCACGGCGGCGCACCAAGCGGCATCCTCGGCAGCCCCACCCCCCCCCTGCTCTGCGGCAGGGGGGCCTTGAAAGAAATCATTGGCCTGGTACAATACCTGGGGCTCGGCTTGCTTGGCGTTGGGCCCCTCAGGTGTCTTGTGCAGCACCAGACGCTCAGGCACCTCTACCACCGCGGAGTACAGCACTGAGGGCGCCGCCGCCGTCAAGTCGAAGATGTCGGGGCGGGACTGCGTGCCGATGTGCAGCAAGTCACGGAAGCCCTCTGTGATGAGCAGTGCCGTCTTGGCGCCCTGCCGCTCCAGCAGGGCGTTGGTGGCTACGGTGGTGCCCATGCGAATGACGTCGATGTGTGCTGTGGGCACCGGCACCCCGCGGGGAATGGATGTGCCCAAATGCTGCTCAAGCACACGGCGAATGGCTTCAGTGGGGGCATCTTGATATTGTCTGTACAAGGTGCATTATAAGCGGTGGCAAACCTTTTGAGCATGGCTCGAGTAAACGCACTGTGGGTCTTCTGAGAGCAGCTTCACTGGCTGTCGCACGGTGTTGATGTTCCCCTCGGCATTGCGGGTGGTGATCTCCGCAATACAATCGCAGAAGGTCCCGCCTCTGTCGATTGCAAATGAAAATCGTGGATATGCTGTCTCGTCGGCCGATGCCATGGCTCCAAGTAAGAGAACGCGCTTAAGCTCGCAAGGCGCAGAGAAGAAATAACTGCACAGACCACAAGCCACAAGCACAGCAGCGCAAGCAAGCTTGAAAGTCTTGCAGGGCGTTTGATAATAGTGTCAATAAGTTGGAAGCCGTTCAGCGAAATGCTTCAGGGCAGATCTCGTATTCATGTCAAGGAGGGCTGCGTCTCGATAAAAAAATCAAAACCATTCGCAGCAAGGCCCATCAGCGATTCGGCAAGCGCTCTGAAATTTGGCATCCGTTGTCACCGCGGCTCCGTGATTCACCAATTCAAGCCTGTGGAAATACTTATACTCGTCACATTGATGCAGGGCTAAGCTTGACCTTCATTGTGTGTTGTGACTTGTTGAGCAGACTGGACTTGATTTGTCCGCCATCTCAATGGCAGCTTGCGAATTGTTCTGCGCGCCTGGTGCGACCGAAAGCGCAGGTATTGGTTTCAAAGCTTCAGTTTTGTCCCTTTGTTCGGCTGATTCTGCACTCGTTGCTTCCAAGCACGAAGTTGTCAAGCACAGCTGGACGCTGCCTGAATCGTCAACTTCCGCAGAGAGCGCCGGGACCCTGAGCTGCCCCGCAGAGCTGCATGGTCTGCTCACGGAACCAGTGGTCACATTGCCAAAGTCCTTCGTCGCAACTGAAATTGTGCACACGCATGGCATCGTGCCGGGTGCGTTTGCTGTTGCCTCAGCGTGCGGCAAGGTTTGGCTTGGGGCACCTGGGTCCACTGCTGCGACGCACGAGCTGGGGCACGCAAGCGTAGCAGACGCAAGTGCCGGTCCATCAGACACCCTGCTCTCCCCTGCTGCGGGGGGGGTATTCGCTGCTGCCCACAGCGGCTCAAAGCGCGCATGCCTGCTGTCCCTACCCTCCGCTGGCAGCCTGGCCCTGCAGCAGCCCTTCGCGACGGCACTGCCCAACACGGCCACGTGTGTGGCCGCCATCCACGCGCCCTCCATGGCCAATGCGCCGATCCTGGCAGCTGGGCACGCGCAGGCTGGCTGCATTTGGGACAGCCGGGCCCCCGGCGCCACCCAGCAGCGCGCCCACGCCGCTGCCGCCGCCGCCATCTCTCCCACCTCTGGGCAGTTAGTGCACATGCGCTGGTGTGGGGAGTGGGGGGTGACTGGCGGCTTGGTCACCATGAGCACCACCGGCATCGTGGAGCTGTGGGAGCCCCGCACGTGGCGGGTGGCGGAGCAGTGGCGGGCCCCAGCCAAGTACAGCACGCGCAGACTGGCGGTGAGCGATGACGCCAAGTATGTGTGGAGTGCAGGCACCGATAACGACATCCTTGGGGGGCAGTTGGCCCTGGGGGAGCTTGGGGTGCCCACCTCCCAGGGCAGCTGGAAGGTCAGCAGGGGGGGTGCAGGGGTGGGGCGGGAGGTGAACAAGGGGGGCTACACAGGCCCCGAGGCTGGCGTGGACAACACCCCCGACAGGATCAAGGAGGGCCGTCGCAAGGGCTTCCACGGGGGCGCCCGGTGGGTGGGCATGGATGCCACGCTGGGGGGCGCGGCCGCCGCAGCTGCCGCCTCCGCTGCTGCAGGCCAACACAGCGAATTCACGCTGGCAGCACTCACTGAAAAGGGTCAGCTGTACATTGTGAGGAATGCTCAATTGATGGGTTGATTTGTAAGCCTGCACGCCCAGCCACGCATAGAAGCTTCGTGCAGGCGAGTCAAGCATACAGGTACTGGCCACATGTTGCCCTGCCAAGCTAGTGTTGCTGTTGCGTGAGCAAAAGCATCATGTGAACAAAGTGCATACTGTACTGCTTGTTTGGGGGCGAATCGATGGGTTGCTGCCGACATGAGTTGAACACACCGCTGCAGATGAATGCAAGCCACCCACTTCCCCGGAAGCCCCCAGCGGTTGGCTGGCGATTACGCAACTGGTGCAAGCCAAATGTCCATCACTTTTTCCCCGTCCTTCCTTTTCATCTGTAAGTAAACATTATGTGAAGTCTCAGGACTTCCATTGCTTGATTTGCAGCGTGCGGCATTTCGAATCTCCTGACCTTGTTGTTCCCTGCTTCGCAGTTGTAGCATCTTGCGTGCACAAGCTCCCAACATGACTGCCAATGCTTCAAGAGGGCCTGCCACGGCCTCTGACTTGCCATGCCAGCCTGCAGCAGCATGCACAAGTCATCGGCGTGGTAGCGCTGAGGATCGCAATATTTACATTGCCAAGGGCAGCGAATCCTACCGCCTGAGCATCATCAACTGGCTGCACGTTGCATCGTCATACTTTGCATATGTTGTGGTGGGTGTCTTGATGCTGCTGCTGTCTCAAGCAGCCTGGACCTTGCAAACGCAGGGCGTGACCGCTGCCGACGTTGCAAACACATTTTCCGCTGCCCCTGCGCACGTTGTCGAGTACTGGCACCTGTACTCCATTGCTTTGGTAGCATTTTTGTTGCTCCAATCATGGTCACAAACTGCTGTCTACCTTGTAGATTTCTCTGTCTTTCAGCCGCCTGCAGACTGGGCTGTGTCTCAGGAGGACTGCATTGACCTGCTCCGCAAGTACGGCTGCTACACCGACGAGAGCATCGACTTCATGGCACGCGTCCTGGCTCGCTCGGGCACCGGAAATGCCACGCACTGGCCCCCTGGCACCTCTGGCATGAAGCACGACCCCGATGCCAAGCTGGACGTCTCCATGGACGGCGCCCGGGCCGAGGCGCAAGCGGTCATCTTCGGCACCCTGGACGACTTGTTTGCTAAAACCGGGATCAACCCCAAGGCCATTGACTTTTTGATCGTGAATTGCTCCCTGTTTTGCCCCACGCCGTCCCTGGCGGCCATGGTGGAGCAGAAGTACGGCCTGCGCCGTGACGTGCGCTCCTTCAACCTGGGTGGCATGGGCTGCTCCGCCGGCCTCATCTCCGTGGACCTCGCCAAGAGCCTGCTGGAATCTCGTCCCAACTCCCTCGCGGTTGTGGTGAGCACGGAGACCATCACCCCCATGATGTACCAGGGCAACCAGCGCAGCATGCTGGTGCAGAACACCCTGTTCCGCGTTGGCGGGGCCGCTGTGCTGCTCTCCAACAAGCCCAAGCACGCATTCAGCGCCAAGTACAAGCTGCTGCACGCCGTGCGCAGCCAGAACGCCTCCCCCGAGGGCTACGGCGCCGTGCTGCAGTGCCAAGACGCCGAGGGGAAGACTGGCGTGCACTTGAGCAAAGAAATCACCCAGGTGGCTGGCCGCGGCTTGAAGGACAACTTGACCATGCTGGGGCCGTATGTCCTGCCTGTGCGTGAGCAGGTGCGTGTCGTCTCCTCCATGCTGTGGCGCAAGGTCGCCAAGTGGGTGCATGCCTCCGGGCCCAAGTGGCTGGCCTCCATGGTGCCCCCCCCCGCTGATATCGTGCCATACGTGCCCGACTTCAAGAAGGGCATCCACCACTTCTGCGTGCACGCCGGAGGGCGCGCTGTCATCGATGGCGTGGAGAAGAACCTGAGCCTGACGGAGGCCAACCTGGCCGCCAGCCGCAACACCCTGTGGCACTACGGGAACACCTCCTCCAGCTCCGTGTGGTACGAGCTGGCGTATATTGAGCAGGAGGAGGAGCGCTTCTTGAACGGGAAGCACCCGATTGAGCGCCCCATCGCCCAGGGCGAGCGCGTGCTGCAGATCGCATTTGGCTCCGGCTTCAAGGTCAACAGCGCTGTGTGGGTGCGCCTGGCTGCAAACAAGCCCATGCAGCGCACAGTGCAACGGGAGACTTCCAACGCAGCCGACAAGAAGAATGCGTAGGTGCTACCTGTGGAGCTTGAATGCACCGTGCCTTGAGCAACACCCCCCACAAAGCACATGCACTGTCCCTGAGCATCCACGTCCACCTCCAGTCAGCCAGTGCTCCCTGTGTCTTAACACTTTAAACCAGCAGCCGTATCATGTAGAATTTTTTGCGTGTGCTACGCAATCACCTTCTGCTTTGAATAACTTCCCACGTGCATCAGCCATGGTAAGACTCTTTCCGGCTCCAATTCCCGCTCACGATTCACAAACCTTTGCCCGCAGCGCCCGGTTATGCTCAAGGGGCATGAACGCTCCATTGTGTTCGTCAAGTATAACAAGGAGGGTGACTTGCTCTTTTCCTGCAGCAAAGATAATGTACCAACAGCTTGGTATGCCGACGACGGCGCCCGCTTGGGCACGTTTGACGGCCATCGAGGAACTGTGTGGAACTGTGACGTGACAGGTATGTGAAAAAATATTGGGGGTTGTTCTGTCCAGTTGGCAATCAAAGCATGCAGATGCTGTCCAGTTTAGCAGGGTTGCGGATTTTGACCCATTGTCTTTTGTGCACAGATGACAGCCAGTTTTTGATCACTGCCAGCGCAGACCAGTCCGCGAAGCTGTGGCGAGTTGGTGATGGTTCTCTGTTGCGAACGTTTAACCAGACGGGGTGAGTTGGTGCACTCTGCATGTTGTGGTTTGGCACTGGGAGCGTCAGAAGAAAATGCAGGCTGTGCAGCGAAATCTGCCCTGCACACATGCGGCAACTCACAGCGCACCTAGCTATCAATAACATGCCTCATGACTTTTCATTATTTGCAGACCTGCCAGGTGGGCAGCATTCTCCGAGGGCTGCCGTGAATTTTTGGTGGCAAGGGACAATTTCAAAGAGCACGCCTGCGCTGTGTGTCTGTACAAGCTGGACTTGGATGCAGCCTCAAAGGACTGGCCCTCCGCCGACGAAGCCGAGGAGGAGCCATACTTGACCATCCACGTGCACGAGAACCCCCGCCTGCGCATCACTGCGGCGCTGTGGATGCCCCTGAACACGCACCTGCTGGTGGCCCTGGAGAACGGCACCCTGAAGGTGTTCGACACAGAAACAGGCAGCTGCAGCCGCGAAGTGGATGCACACCCGGGGCACAACATCACTTCCCTGGTGTTCAGTGAGGACAAGACTACCTTCTTGACCACTTCTGACGACGAAACCGCCAAGCTGTGGGACACCAAGACCCTCACAGTCGTCAAGGTGTACAAGTGCAACACGACGGTTCGCTCCGCTGCTCTGCACCCCGACCGCGAGCTCATCCTCATGGGAGGTGGCCAGGAGGCCCGCGATGTGACCACGAGTGCAGCTGGCGCCGGCAAGTTCGAGACACGCATTGTGCACGCCGTGCACTGCAACGAGCTGGGCAAGGTGCAGGGGCACTTCGGGCCCCTCAACACCTGCGCCTGGAACCCCAACGGCACCTCCTTCATCACAGGCGGGGAGGATGGCTATGTGCGCCTGCACAACATGAAGGAGGACTGGGGTGTGTGGGAGCACTTCGGGGAGGAGCCGGAGCTCACCGACCCTGCTGTCTTGCAGGCGGTGAAGGACGGACTGGATCTGCTGGAGGACGAGGCAGAGGCGGGTGCCGCTGCAGGTGGGCAGTGATGTGCCTGAGCGCACACAGATCCGACAGCCAGCAGCTGTGGCAGCCCCGCATGCGCTGCACCCCAGGCCGCGCCCCACGCGCTGCCCGGGCCACTGCACATGTGCCGTGCCAAGAAGCCACACTGAACTCGTACAGTTTTACCTCGCAGCTTCCAAATGAATTGCTTTGCCGTCCACGGGTATGCGGAGGCACCACTGTACACGTGACAAATTGGCACAACGCTTGGACGGGCGTTTTACGCGCGTCACAGCAGAGGCGCATGTAGGCTGGTCTTGGTGCAACCAGTGGCAGTGATTACCTGTACAGTTCGGGCGGGCGAGCGGAACAGGCCCTACCAGCCGGGGTGTGTTGTGCCAAGCACCCTCCCCGATCAGGGCAGAGAGCTCACACGCCTCATGCTGTTACACCTTTCACCAGGTAGAAAATACATTACACACACCAGGTAATTATTTGTTGTGGTTCCAGAAACAGGAGCGCTGTTCTGCGACTTGACCCGAGGCAACTTTGTTATCATCAGGCATCCGCGCGCTTGTGTGAGGGGACGAATGCCAAACGAAATCGTGCACTTCAGCTCAAACTTGCAAGTATGGGCTGCGGGGCTTCCAAGGGACCAGGAACCGCAGGAAAGAAAGACACACTCACTATTTTATTGATTGGTCTGGATAATAGCGGGAAAACTACTCTCACTTATACTTTGAAGAAGGGTATGCGATGACGGACTTCAAAGTCCGCACAGCTCTCGCCTACCAGCATTTTTTACAGATTTTGACAAAGTGACGGTACCCACAGTGGGATTCAACCAACCAACCAAGCTCAAGCATGCAGGCAAGCAGTTGCAAATTTATGATTTGGGCGGGGGAGCGAGGATTCGCGGTGTCTGGAAGCAGTACTTTCATGAGGTAACCGTCGCTTGCGAGATGTTTTGTGTCGCGAGGCACGCAAGTATCGAGCACATGCGCAGGTGCACGGTGCCATTTTCATGGTAGACTCGGCCGATGGTGATCGCTTTGAAGAGAGCAAACAAGAGTTATTGGCCATAGCATCGCATGAAATGCTCGTCGGCAAGCCACTGCTCGTGTAAGCTGCATTCGATGCACCCAAAGCTTCGCCCCACACTTCAATTGTGGATTCTTGCAGGCTTGGGAACAAAGCTGACTTGCCTGCCAGCAAGCCAGAGGCGGAGATGGCAACCTGCCTGGGAGTGCCGCAGCTAGCCCTGTGCGCCCACCAGGTGTACAAAGTCACTGCACAGGGCAGTTTGATTGGAGATGCCATTGACGAGAACATTACTGCAGGGCTTGACTGGCTTGTGCGGGTTATTGATGGAGACTTTGCGACTCTCCAAGCCCGCATCGCCACCCAGACTGAGCAGTTCACAGAAGCGGACACTGCCCGGCGGGAGGCAGCATCGGCTCAAGCAAAGGCAAACCTGGCAGCGCGAGCTGCTGCTGCAGCAGCACAGGACGTGGCAGGCACCACTGCCCAACCAGCAGCGGGGGCAACAACTGCTGCGCCCAGTGCTGCAGGGGCCGTGGCCGAGCCAACGGCAGCTGCCGCAGCTAAGCCAGCGAAAGCAAAAGCCTCTGCACCTGCATGCTTTGTGCCAGGCTGTGGCCAGCCAGCTGTTCGACGAGCGCAGGCTGCAGGGTGGCAAGCTGTCTGTGATGCGTGTGGCGATGTGCTGCTGTCCATGCCGGTGTCGGACCTCAAGGCCAGGCTGGCTGCAGGGGAGACATCCAAACAAGTGCTGGCTTCCCAACAGGGCTCTGCAGCATCAGGTGTAGCACAAGGGGATGAAAGTCCCCACTCTGCAGCTCCAGCAGCAGCTGCCGGATCGGGCGGCGACAGTGCGCAGACTTCAGCGCAGCGGGACTCGGACTCTGCTGGCGACCGAGGAGCAAAAAGCCCGCAGGCTGCGCAGGTGGCTTTCGAAAAGGATCAAACACCCCGCGCAAACTCATCTGCCCCCGCCGCAGATTCAAATTCGCCAAGCCGTATGGATGCCGATGAGCCGACTGCAAGCGCTGGGAAGCCGGGTGTGGCTGTTGCGTCGGGCAACAACAGCGTGGCAGGGGATGCCGACGAGCACACTGAAGAAGAAATCACAATCATCAGCCCAAACAAAATGGCAGCTGCAGCCCACAGCGCATCAGGCGCACAGCAGTGGCGAACACATGCTGACCAAGATGAGCTCGCAGGCCAATCGGACGTCGGCGAAGCTGTCCGGCACTCTGGTGCAGTTCCAGCAGTTCCAGGTGCAGTTACCAGTCAGGATGACCAATAAATGATGATTTATTGTTTATACAGGGCTGCATTGTCCTTCAGTGTTGCCTCTGCCCTGGAATGCCCAAGCTGATTCAGACCCAGCAAAAACGAAGGGAGGGAGTGCCCGAGCCAGCAACTCAGAAAACAGGCCAGATGAATTGCCACGCTAGGCCAGTCACATTTCAAGAGACTCGAGTATATAACAGCCATCATAAACCAATGAGCTCGAGCTTTCTTGGGCATTTTGGTGGCACAAGACAATCAGAATGGCGACACTTACCATGGTAAATGCTGAGTATAGCGCAGCATCTTTCCAAACTCACCCAAACAAGACCTTGCACCAGCAGCAAAATCAACCAAAGCAACATAAAACTGCTGGTGGCAAAAAAAGGAAACGGTGAGTTGGATTTCTGAGAAGCAAACGATTTGCTGCCAAATGTAGCCAAATATGAAGGACCAGCATTGCTGTGCTAGTCACACAGCGCAGGCGTTTTTCCCAACATATTGCTGGCTGAAGCCGTCCATAGTTCTATACACGAGTCTAAACTTTGCCACTATTATCTTCTCTCTTCCCCAGGCGAGGAGAAAACACTGATGGCTCCAGCTTTCGCTGCGGTTTGTGCGAAAAGTCGTTCAGCAGTATCAGCAGCGTTGCTTTGCATGTGCAAAACAAACACTTGCCTGAGGTGCATGCACTAATTCCTTTTTGCCCTGGAAAACGAGCAGATGGTGCACAAATTCGATCGTTTGCCATAGCATGCAATTGGTCCTCTGCTGATGTCAGAAACAGCCAGCGCTACACGAAGCGATTGATGGGCTCTGCGTTTGGCAGGCGGAGTTTGATTGCATTGCGCGATATCGGAAGACTCCCAGAGCAATGTGAGATCCTGATGTTTGTGTGGGAAATGCCTTGCTTTCACATTTTTTTGGTGCAGCCATCCCAAGCTGGGCAACAAGTGGCCAGGCGAAACAAACCATGACGGTGCGGCATGGCGACACGTTTCGATTTCCGCGCATGAATCAGTACATTTCAATTGACTTCATTTATCTGCAGAGCAACCAACAGGCCATTTTCATGGGGTCAGCTGTACATCACCCAGTGAGACAAACACATGTAAAGACTGCAATGATGTCGAGGGATGGGGCTTCGCTGACTGAAAACTCAACTGCCTCGCACAATACAGCGGCGTATTCTGTCCCCAGCACTGCACATATGGCTTCCCTTGGTTGGTATGGGTATCATGGAAGCATCCATCCTGTGCAAAACCAGTGGCAGCCGTCCACGTCTGCCAGCTTCGACAACCCAAGACACACCCTGGTCCCGTCACAACAACATGTTGGTCATGCCACGGGTACAAGCTGGTACAAGCAAAATGATTCAAGGCACACAAGCCAATCATTCACTCACACAAGTACACACAATTCTGCTCATGTAGCTGCTGTGCAAGCAGCTGCACAAGTGCTCGCAAAACGATCTCCCCGGCATAACGCACAAGCAACCAATCAGACACCCACCCTACCCACACATGCACCTGGTATCAGCCCTGAAGACACTGCTCTTCCGATGAGAGGGCTTCTGAAGACTCCTGCGTTGGACAATGTCAGTGGTATCAAAGTCTTGATTCCCGGCGGGCAGTCCCTACGCAGAATGAAATTTCCCCATCAGTCAGAGTCAGTCGAACTGGACGGTACAATGCAAGCAGTACAGCTACCCCCATCGCCAAAGTCTCATACCCCACAGACACCCCTGGCTGAGCAGCCAGCTGACGGTGTTGCCGCCCCCGTCTTGCCTCCGTCAAGGACTACAGACCGCTGGCTGTTGCAAGAGACACCAGAAGCAACCCCGAAGGGTCCCCGAGGCGGGCTGGATGCAATTCGCCCTCCTGTAACAGTGTGTGTTGGCTTCATGCAGCAACAATCTGAGCCTCGGCCCGCAGACAGTCATGCTGCTGTCCCCATGGTGCACGCTGGCAGCCACTCTGGGCTTGCCATTCACAGTGCACAGCAGGTAATTGTCCCAATGCATACACATAGCGGGGATTTTGGCCGTGAACAGCAGGTGTCTCCGTGGATCTCGCTTCCCAATGGGCCAGTTCCTATCGTCGAGGGCAGTTCTGTTACTGTACTTCCGCTTGGCACTATGCACACCGCATCCAATGGCCACAGCTGGCCTGAGCCTCAATACCAAATGGGATTTTGGGGGCCCAATAGCAGTACTGCAAGCCCATTTGCACATGCACAAATGGCACACCCCACAACTGGGGGCTTAGGGAACAGCGCCATTGGCACTCAAATGACAAACTCCGTCGGAGGCCCTGCGGCATCATTTGCATCAGCACTTGAAGACCAAGCTCCGTACCAGATTCACCCCCCCGCGGCTCAGCATGGCACTTCTTGGCCGCAGCAGGCTTTGCAGGGCATGTGGCAGCCCATGCATCAAGCACCATGGCAAGCGGTTGACAGCCCCCGCGCACAGTTCATGCCGGGAGGCTATACGACAACCCCGGCAGCCGCTTATGCATCAGGCTATGCAGCAGCTATTGCCGCCGCGTCGATGCAGAGCCAAGGAAACAACACTGTGTCACCAGCCCACCGAGGCGGCACTCAGGTGAACGGGCTTACAGCTGACATCACGAGCAGTGCGTCAATGCAGCAGCAGCTGCTTCAAACACACCACATAGTTCGACAGGTGGGGCCACTCGACTTGTATGACCAACCACATGGACCTTCTGGGTTTCTGCCCGATCGCATGGACAGTCTCTCGAAGTGAAGGGGGGGGTCCTTCGCACCAGAATACATTCCACAACACTACACCCGAGGCTTGCCTTGGCCGAATAGCGAGCCCAGCTGGCTCGTGCCTTGTGATGACGGTGCACGGTTGCGCTTGCCCCCACCAATTGCATCTCCGCTGCTTGACTTTGGCTTGGTAGGGGGGCGCTGCTTAGCAGATGTGAAGACGAAGGCACGGGTGTTGCCAGACTTGACCCGACCAGCAGCAGCGGCAGATGCTGCCGCTGCTGTTGCGCTTCTGGAAGCACTTGCGTCATCACAGCTGGAGTCTGCTGGGCCTTGACGCGAAGCCCCTGTGCCCACCCCGAAGCCGAAGGTCATGCTCACCCCAGCACGGCTGCTGTAGTCGGTGCCCATCACCGACAGGCCTCCCGTGGTGGCAGAGCGAGCAAGCTGCGGCGTGGCTGTGCTGCCTGTGAAGCGGCTGTTGCTGCCGCCCATGAGGGACGACAAGTCGATGCCTGCCAGGCTGCTGCTGCGCACGAGAGGAGGGACCGCTGCCGCAGCCGGCGCCGAGTGCTGTGGGGGGGCAGCTGTAGGAGCAGGCTGCACGCCAGCACAGCCCCCGGCGACGACAGCCCTCAGTGCGTCTGCCATGCTGAAGGAGCTGCTTGGGGCGGGGGCAGGAGCCTGCACTGCTGCAGGGGGGGGGCGGCTGGCCTCCTCTGCCGCCTGCTTCAGGGAGGCTGCAGAGATGCTGATCAAGCCGTCAGCCACGGTGCGGGTCTCTTCGTCCATGGCCAGCATGGCTTCCACGTGGGAACCGTGTCGCACCAGGCTGGGGGCAGCAGTGGCCGCCTGCTGCCCTTGGCTGCCGCCCTGTGAGGCGCCGTCTGCTGGACTGTGCGACGCTGCGGTGCCGTCAACGGCGGGCTGCTCTGTTACAATGGTGGGTAGCAGTGTGGTCTCCTCATCCACCAACACCGTGCCCTCCGTGCGCAGCAGCAGTCCCCGCCGACGCTTGCCGGAGCGCGTGAGCCCCACAGCCCCCCCGCAGCGCTTCTCTCCCCGCCGCAGCCTCAGCTCGGAGCGCCCTGCAGTGCCTGCACTGGCATCGCCACCTTGGCTGTCTGCCTGCGCTGCGTCGGCACTCTGGGAGTCCCTTTGCTCAGCGGCGCTCTGCTTTGCACGGGCGACCAGGCGGCGCTCTGCAGCTGCTCGCTTGCTCAGGGCGCGCTGCAGAGCTTTCTCCACGTCATACCCGGCAGCGCTATCACTGTCCGTGTCGTCCAAATCGCTGATGCCGCCGCCTACCCAATCTCCCGCGTCGTCAAATTCCGCGTCTGACGCGGCCAAGTCGGCGTCCTCGGCAGTGACACGCTCAGCCCCCCCCCGACGCCCCATGGCGAGCTGCTTGGCGTAATACGCCTCCAGTGCCTCCTCGTCGTCCCCCAGCGCTGCCACCTCCGCCTCTTCGGCGTCCAGCGCCCCCTGCACCCGGGCCCCTGCCGCGCCTCGTGCCCTGCTCTCCAGCATGCCGTGCTGCACGCCATCCGTCAGGCGCCGCAGCATGTCATCGTCCTCCATGCGCCGCTGTTTGCGCAGCAGCGCGGTATCCACCACATTCTTGTCCTCTTCGTCCGCATCCAGCTCGTCCACCACATGCTTAAGCTCCTCGTCCAGGTCAATGCCCTGCAGGGCAGCCTCCTCGTCATCGGAGTCACCCCCTCCTCGGCCCCGCCCCTGCCCAAACATGCCCACCCCCAGCGCCCCCCCTAGGGCGCCCTCCTCCTCCTCCCCCTCGCTGGCCTCGTCTGCCAGCAGATTGCTCTCCCCGGCAGCAGCGGCGGCTTTGCGTCGGGCCCGCTGGGCAGTCTCGGCGGCCATGTCAGCCTCCACCTGCTCCTTGTAAGTGAGCGCCCGGCGCTTGGCTGGGGCGGCTACCACGTCATCATCTTCATCCTCGGAGGTTTCAGACGCCTGGCTGCTGCCCTGGGGCTGCAAGGCCTTGGGCGACTCCACCTTCCCGTGCGCGGCAGCGGCAGCAGGCAGTGGTGATGCCGTGCCGCTGGACTGCAGCGCTGCATGGGGGCGCGGGCTGGCAGCGTCAGCAGGCTCCAACAAAGCGGTGTGCGCCATGCTGGCTGCCACTGTACCAAGTGGTGATGCTGCAGCGGTGCTACCCGCCCGCAATCCCTCAGCTGGCACTGCCACGGCTGCACGGGCCGCGCTGGCCGACAGGAGGGCCTGGGTGTCTGGTGCAGCCCCCAAGAAATCATCGTCAGACTCGGAGTCACCAAAGAGTTCGTCATCTTTGACAGCAGCAGACGGCGCTGACGGAGCACTGGGCTGTGCAGAGGTGGGGGGGGCAACACCCCCCTGCACCTGGCCCTCAGCAGCGGCAGCTTCATCCACATCGGTATCTGACTCCTCAGCTGACTGTGAAGCAGACTCGTCTGCAGATTCCTCGGTGGTGTGCGGATCCTCGTGTGTCCCCTCCTCCTGGGCGGGTGCGTCGGCCTCCTGCACTGCTGCTGCTGCAGCTGCAGATGCTCTGTCCCCCACCACCTGTGCGGCCGCCTTGGCCTCCCGCAGGGCCAGCATGCGCTTGGTGGCGCGCTCCGCCTCCCGTCTGCGGGCGATGCTGGCGGCGAGGGCGTTCTTGTACCCGCTGGCCCGGGCCTGGGCATGTGCCTCCTGCAGTTGCCGGGTGTGCTTCAAACTCGCACGCAGCTGGGCGCGACCAGAGGCGCCACTGAGGCCTACTGTGCCTCCGACCCTTGACTTGGTCATGACGACACCGCTGTATCGCTGCTGCAGCATGCTGCCCATCCGCCCATGGCCGCTGCCGGCACCTGGCAGGGCACTCAGTTTCACAGCTGTGGCGCCGTCAGCATCCATTGTGAGCATGCCGCCCCCCGCGCCCGGGGCGTTCCCGCTCAGCATGGCTTTCAAGTCGCTGCCCAGCACGCGCTCCGCAGACGCGGCGTCGAAGTCCTTGAGGCTGGTGTTGTTTGCAGCCAGCAGTGCAGCCAGCACAGGGTCCACTCGGCTGAAGGCAGCGCCCAGACTAAGCATGGATGCCGTGTCCATTGCTTGCGAGTCGTCGCCGCCTGTGAGTACAGTGGGAGCTGCCCGCTGCGTGGCAGCATCTGACACGGGCGCCACTGTCTCGTCAGACTTGGGGCTGCCGCGCGGATGCAGGGGCTCGCTGCCAGCCTGCACTGCCTGGCTGTCACCCTCACTCGCGGGGCTTTGTTGAGGTGGCGCGTTGATCGGTACACTTGGGCTGTCGTCGCTGTCTGACAAATCCACAAAGTCCGCCTGTTGCGCTGCGGGGTTGGGTGGGCACTGGAGGGCGGTCGTGGAGGGGGCTGCCTGCTGCTGCAAACCCAGACGGGCAAGCCTGCGTGCTTCCAGACGGGAGCCAGCAGGAACGCCTGTCTGTGCCGCTTGCGTTTTCTGCCTCAGTCTGTGCAGCAGCTGCGCGGCCTGTCCCTTGTCCATGGCGGCGGGGACGGCCAGCGCTTCGGCGTACTCGTCCTGCAGGGCAAGCTCCTGCTTGTGCTCTGCGTGGGCCTTTGCTTCGGCTGCAGCTTCGGCTGCTGCCGCTAAAGCAGCCTTTTCTGCAGCACGCTTGTGCGACTTTGAGGGAGAGTGCCCGCTGCGGGGGGGGGGGGTGGCGCCTGGGCTCTGTGTCTCGGCAGCCGGGGCTAGCTGGCTGCGGTGCAGCGCGTTGCGGGCTGCTGGCATGACGTCATCATCGCTGCCGTCGCTGCTGTCAGGCTGGTGTGGGCGCTGTGCGCTGTGCTGCTTCTGGGCGCTGCGCCCCGGCGACGGGGAGCTGCCGTGGCTGCCCATGCTGCTGCCCCCAGGGGAGGAGGAGGGGCCAAGTGGCGCGGCCACGGTCAAGGGTGATCGAGCCATACTGGCAGGTGACGTGTCCAGCACTGTGCCACGTGCAGCGCTGGGCGTGGCGGGTGTCGGCGGCGCCGAGGCCACTGAAGAGGTAGGCTTGCCTGGTCCCAACGTGCCGTGAAGATCGGCTGACAAATCGGAATCCGAGTCTGTGTCAATATGTTTCAGGGCATCTGACTTCACTCCTGCCCGCCTTGTGCTGGCTGGCTGTTCACGCTGGGGGCTAGCACGGCAAGGCGATTGCGCAAGAGGCAGTGCAGGTGCTGATGTGCCGGATGGATTTGCCACGGATGTAGCATAAGAGGACAAATCAGATTTTTGGCATGGCTGCAAATAAAATAGTGTTCTTTATGATTTGGAAGGGACAAGCAGTGGTCATGCTTGGTCGAGAAGCACTCAAAAACAAAATCACTCTGCTCGGCAAACAATTCAAATTTGCCTGCTCATACCTGATCTTGCTCTGGCCGAACCAGGCGGCCGTAAGTTCGGGCCCTGCACAAGCAACACAAATTTTGTGAGTGACAATGACAGCATGCATGCTTATGGCACTCACGGTGATGTTGACATGTTTTCGTCGAAAGAAAACGGATCACTCAGGCCAAACGGCAGTGGGACACTGCAAGAGCTGTAGCACGGTCACCTTCTTTGAGCCAAGCTGCTGCAAACAACAGCTTCTCAATGTAATCTTGGAGTGGTATTTTTCTGGGGTGTGCCTCAATGTTGTGAATTTTACAGTCAAGTACAGCACAGTCAGTGTGCGACGGTGAGGCGCAATCAAATCCTGGGCAAGGCAAGGGGGCCAGGCCGCATTGCATATTGGGGAGAGCAAGCGCCTGCACCCAAGCTTGCGCGGCAATTGCCATTCACGCGAAATGCACACAACTGGCTCGCAGGTTGAGCGGGGTCTTGCGCAAGCGCCCCCATGGAGGATGCCCTCGATGACACATGACAGCCATGGGACAAGCACTGGCTGTTGCAAGCACAGCCAGCCTGCCAAGCAGCTTTGCCAGCCGAGAATCCAGCCAAAGTGCTGTGAATAAGTTCCACCCTTCAGGTGGCCAGGCACCGCTGTGCAGAATGGCATTACTCCGCCGCCGGCGAGGAGTGCGGTGTGTCCTCCTCTTGCACAAGATCGCAAATGCCAGGTGGAGAAGAGTCGCAACTGGAGCTGCGCTCGTCGCCCGATGGTGCATCGTACTTGACAATGCGACCGTGCTCCGAATAGAACGTGACGACGGGGCGCATGACTCGCTGGGGCTCGTCCGGGTGCAGCCACACGCGGCACTGGGAGAAGGGGGGGGCGTACAAGTGCAGGGTCACAGCAGGGCCTTCACCTGTTGCGCCCACCTTGTGCAAGCCAAGGTTGTCGTCAATGTACGCGACCTCTGGGCTGTGCAGAAGGGTGAGGCCGGTCTGCTCCAGGCTGCCAGAGCTGTCGCCCGGCATCGCGTAGCGAGTTTCTGTGATACCGCCCTCAATGCACCGCATCCAGCATCCATCGCATGGATGGTCATGAATCGGTGACTCCTTGCCAGCGGTCCAGCAAAGCAACATCAAAGTGTATGTCTCGCGGTCAGTGGAGATCAAATTACGGGCTGCGCAATGCAAATTGTGGTGAGACCCGAACATCTCAAATTACAAGTGGCAGTTCAACAGAAAACGTTTCATAATAAGTTCACAGGTCGTTCTTGGGGCCATGGCGACATAGGGGCCTGATCGACACCAATTAGGGCAGTGCACTTCAGATGTCAGAACCCAGGCTGCGCTGTGTGGCACATATCAAACCCAGCAGCGACACTGGCGACTCACTGTAATTTTTGTTTGCATCAGTTAAGGCGAACCGTTTCCATTCACCCTGCGATGCATCGTAGCGACTGCAAATGAAAGTAGTGTGCCGATGAAGTCCCGCAACGCCAAGCATTTCGACGCACCGCAGCAGGCTCTGAGCTTCTGTCGCATTTTGCAAAGAAGTGCTTGTTTTGTTGCGCACAACTTTGGCTAAAGCTTTCACAAGCTCCTTCAGTGAAAGTGGGCCTCCTGCCTCACTCTGGTGTGCAAACTGTGTTGCGTCCAGCTGATCTGAAGTGCGGCACTCCGCGGCACAAGCCATTGTGGGGCTAAGCAAGACTGAAGGTTCTCACGGAAATGTTGAGGTGATATATTGCAAAGTTGATTACGCAGACTAATTCAATGTCACGTTGTTCAAATGAACGGCTGCCCCGATCACAAGTAAATCTTGCACGGTGCACGGAAAAGTCTCTGACAGGGGCCATTGCTACACTGCACAGCCAAATACCATTTCTCCACCAAGGTGCATAACTGCACACGCACAATAGGACCTTAAATTTGACACTTTGCAACAGAAAGTGCGTTCCAAGGGCACTCGTTCCACCGTGACACAACCATCTGGCCATGGGGAAGCAGCGGACATGAGCACTCCCTTGGCACTCAGTAGGTCCTCGACCAAACACTGCCTGTGCACAGGGCGGTTACCTCACAGAGATGCAGCGGCAAGCCCCCTCTTCTAGAGCCCGTGCGGCCAGGACTACATGCACACACTGATGGGTCCCACTCTTGGCCTACCACGCACTGCCTGCCATCACCCCTTGGGCCGCTGCACGTAAAACAGCAAGTATGCGCTTGAGCCAGACAGCCGAGACGAAGACGTGCTGGACACCCTGGAGTCATTGAAGTTGTACCACTTGCCTGTGTCTGCGTTGAGCGCATCAGCGGTGTAGTGCCCCCCGCCAAGGGAGCCCATGTGGTTCACCACCCCCACAAGGTCATACACCGTGCTGCTGTCTGCTGCTGGCGAGCCTGGGAAGCAGTATGGCGCAACATCCAGCCCCTGCACAGGGAAGTCCACGCTGGTGGTGACCTTGGAGCGCCGGTACAGGGAGAACGCAAACCTCCGCATGTGCAGCACCAGCACGGGGGGGCAGCGGTACAGAGACATGCTCTTGGTGCAAGGCACATGCTTTGCACAGCGTGAGCAGTAGTAGTCCCCATCCAGGTCATCCTGCTGTACAAATCCGCCGAAGCAGTCGTCCAGGGTGCAGGCGGCTGCACTGCCGCTGGCGGCACCATACCGCCCCCGCAGCTGGCCCTTGCGAGGAATGGGAAGAGCCACATCCCAGAACGGATCATATGCGCGCGACTTGCGGCCACACACTCCACAGGTGACTTGGGAGCGGAATTGCCCCGCGAACATGTCGTGCAAGGGGGAGTCATTCCGAGCACAGTCATACTCCCACCACCCTGCACTCACCTCAGCGTCGCTGGCAGATGGGTCATCATCCAGTTCTTGGTACGCTGGTGGTGTGGACACTTTGTTTAGGTCGTCCTGCAGTGCATCCAGCATGAAACGCAGGAACTCCTGGGCATCGTGCTGGTCATAGCCCAGGAAGCGGCTGGCGACGCGGCCCACCACCGCCTTCACTTCTGATGGCCGCTCTGCGCCATTGGCACTACTGCTCCACATGCGCTTGAGCAGTTGGTGGTATGCAGCCGCCATGCGCCCCTTGGTGCGGCTGCGGGGGTTCACTGCCTCGCTGGAGAAACCCCGCAGGAAGTACTCAGTCAGGGCAGGCACATTGCTCAAGCACTGCAGTGTGGAGTTCATGAAGCAGGTGTTGCCCAGATTGTGCAGGCCCACCAGCCCTGTCGGCTGCCTCCGGCGCACGCTGCTGCTGGAGCTGCTGGAGCCCCCCCGTGACGACTGCCGGGACAGCTCCACAGCATCAGCCAAGCGCGTTGCTCGAGGGTGCAAAGATGACTGGTTTGAAGCAGCTGGGGGCAGCTTGGAGTAGCCTTGCTGCTGTGTGGTGCCGGCGACTGGTGCAGCGCCATGGTCGTGGGTTGGCTGGCGCTGGCTGTGGCGTGCAGCAGGCTCCCGCCGCACCTGCTGGTGATGCATGGAGGCCCTTGATTGCTGAGACGTAGATGAAAGGGGAGACACAGGGTCGTGATTGCGTCCTCGAGGGTCGGCACGCATGGAGCCAAAGCCCCGCTGGTGAGCTCGCTCAAGGGGGGTAGATTGCTTCGCTGGAAGTGTGTCGCTGACAGAAACGCGCCCAATTTCCCCGTAGACACGAGGATTGTGAGTGTTTGAATACAGATGTCCATGCCTGTTGCGGTAATTGGCTTCAGCACGCGAAATTGCATTGGCAGCGGCTGGGAGAAGTGAACCGGAGGAAAGGTGCGTGCTTTGTCCACGAGGGTGCCTTTGTTGGGCATGGTGCATCACGGGCAGCCTTGATGGAATCGGTTCTTGTGGTGCGTACTCAAAAGTGTGCCGATGAGACTGGACTGCGGGCTGTGAAGTGGCAGCAAACCGTCGGTGGGAAAAATCTTCAACGGGTTGCCTGGCACCACGATCATCTTCCCACGAGCTGGCCGAAGCATATGCACCTGGAACCAGATGAGTCTGCGAACCCCAAGCATCTGCTTTGAGTGAACGTGAGTTCTGTCCATATTGCGTCTGGTAATGCGAAGAATAACTCGAGGAGCTGCTGGCAGCAGCAGGGTGGGTAAACAGTCCACTGCTTTGAGTCGAGCTGCTGTAGTTTCCGGACTTGATGTCGACTGAATTTGCTAAATGAGAGTGTGGTATAGAAGTTGGCCTTCGGTGCGTGGCCTCAGGCTCCGATCTGTGCGGTGCTGTATAAAAGCGTGCATGTGAGCCTGCGTTGCCAAATGCATGACTGCTACGGTTTGTGCCGTAGTTCATCGCAGCTGATTTAGCAAGCAGCAACGAAAGCACCCGCCCTCTCACACAAGCTCCAGCTCTCACTAAGTTTTGAATTCTTTGCATTCGCAAGCCTGGTGCTTTAGCACGGCACTGAAGATTGTCTCAAACCCCCCAACACAGGGCGTTACGGCACAGGCAAGGCGAGTGGAGGCTGCCTGCAAGCAGCGCCACAGGATAATGTGTACCACTGCAGCATCAGCAGCCCTGCATCAAGGCCCTTCCATGTTAGTGTCCTTCTCTTTTGGGTGACTTGTGACCCAACTCGCCCCCGCCATTGCACTGGGCAGCACTTGCGTGTGGTTGGCACCCACCCACTCCCATTGGCCACGGCTCGATCAAGACATCACCAGCGCCGAAGCAATTGCCAGCAACTCATGGGGGGTGCCATCACCCACCAGAGGTCTGCCGGAGTGCGCGCCTGCTGCTCACAGTGACCTGACGCTGACAGGGCGGGGGCTTCCCGCAGGTCCTTGCGGCACCACGAGACACCTTGCGGATTTGGGCCCATTAGGGCACTATGATGGACATCACTTCCAGACTGGCCACGCCACACACCGCTGGCAGCTGTAGTGCACATGGGCAAGACCGAACCGCGCACTGTGTGGTGAGCTGCAGCCCCGCGCTTGGTTCATTCATCCCAGGGGCATGTAAAATAAATAAATAAATTCAAGATCAAGCTTTTTGCAAAGCCTTCATCATAACTGTATGCAGGCGGCTGCCCCTTACCTCCAGGTACCAGGGGCAGCCGCCTGCACTTGCACGTTGCAGCCGCAACGCGCTTAGTCATCAGAGAGCGGAGACAGATCATAGTCAGACGGCTCCTTTGAGTATCCCGCCTCATGCTCGACCTCTGCCACCTCTTGGCTGTTGTCCTCCTCATCCTCCACATCCACATCAAAGCCCCAGTCAGACGCGTCCCCTTGAAGTGCCGCCACTTCGTCATCCGAGAAGCCCACCAGATCCATGACGTTGGCTCTGTCAGTCCCCCGGTGAGCCACCATGGTGCTTTCGATTCGTCGGTGGCATGCACTGGCAGATGCACTGGCACTGGCGGGGTTCGCCTCCTGTAGAGCCTCTGCATGCTGTCCCAGTCCCCCCACCACAGGAAGCTCAACTGCCAACCCTGCTGCACGGGGAGCACCCTGTCCTCCCTCCCCTCCTTGCTGGGCTTGAGCGCCCTCCGCAGCGTCCTGGCCGTGGGCCCCTCCGAAGCCTGACACCAAATTCCGCACCACCTGCTGGATGTTATGGTTGTCTTGTTCTGGCTCCTCCCCTGCTGCAGCAGCTTGCAGTAAGTCTGCCACCTTCGCGTCGTGGCAAGCCCATGCAGCCCGCAGGACCTCCACACAGCCTTGCAGCCACAGATTGTGCAGGCGCGGATCGATCTGCATCTGCATGTACATGCGGCGCATGTTACTCGGGACGCAGCGCAGATCGCAGTTCCCCAGCAGGACCTTGTGGGCGTTGCTGCCTCGGAAGGTGTTCCGGGTCCACTGGACCAGCTTGGTCAGCTCCAGGATATCGTCTGCATCCCCCCTGCTCTTCATGGTCCTGCCCTCCATGGATGAGAACAGCTGGTCAAAGGCCTCATCGACCCGCAGGTCCTCTCTCACCTCTTCACATTGCAGCATGTGGGACATTGTGTCCTCGCAGCCACCGCACATTGGGCATGCCGTACCCAGGGTGTTTCTGTGTGGGTTGGCCCGTGCTGACAGGCTGCGGCTGCAACCCATGCGGGACTCGCTCATCAGCTTTGAGTCAGCCTTGCCGATGAGGTGACGCATGGAGCGTGATGGGCGCATGATGGTGGCCCACTGGACCTTCACCGCCAGACCTCCGGATCCCTTCCTGTCCCTTCTCTCGGACACATGCTCAGCGAAGTGAGCCCGTGTGTCCCCCTTGTAGGCCTCAGCCTGCCACTCCATGAATTCATCATGGAGCACAGACCCCGCCCATGCCTCCTCAAAACCCATGGCATCCAGCTTTGCCCGCAGATCGTCATGCCTGTTTAGGTTGAACGTGGGCAGAGCTTCCTTGATCCACTTGCGGAGGTAGGCTGCTTGATGTGCATTGGCCTGTACACAAGCCCACCCATGGAGAGCATACTCAGCGTCCCTCTGTCTGAAGCATTAGATGTATTTGTATTGCAAGGTGTCAAGGAAGACACTGCGTATAGTAAGTCCTACTAGTGGGCGTACTAGTCAGCAGCAGCCGATCAATTCGCCGCCTCGAGCTCCTGTATGAACAATTTATGCCATTTCTACCGTGTTCCGCGAAGCCCACAGAACACCAGTCCATACGTGTGATGGTCAGTATCCCAGTAGACCCCCCCACAGCCCACAGAACACCAGTTCATACGTGTGATGGTCAGTATCCCAGTAGACCCCCCCACACAATGGTCAGCTCATGGGCATGCAGATGAGGCCCCTGGCTCCGAGAATGAGCCTCCTCCTTCGATGCGGACTGGGTCTGCTGACCAGGACGCTCGCTATAAGCAGTGTCTTCCTTGACACCTTGCAATACAAATACATCTGATGCTGGTCATCATAGCATGGCTTGCTGCCTTGTCACGCACAGCGTAGCCAGCTAGGCCCCCTGCTGACCCCCCCTCTCCCTGTATCCCTCATTCTCGGAGCCAGGGGCCTCATCTGCATTCTACTGTGTTCTGCGAAGCCCACGGAACACCTGTTCATATGTGTGATGGTCAATACCCCAGCAGAAGCCCCCCCCGACTGTGGTAAGCTCAGGTAAGCTCAGCAAGCAGTACGTCACGAAGAAAATGAAAAAAGAGTTGGACACGCGGGGAATCGAACCCCGGACCTCTCGCATGCTAAGCGAGCGTGCTACCACTGTACCACACGCCCATGACACCAAGGAGGGAAATGGGAAATAAATCAACGCAGAAAAGTAAAGACGTGAAAGCGGTGGACCAAGCAGCCACTTGAGCCAAGTCAGGCGCGAGGCCACGATGCGATATTGATCGTCACATCGCCGCTATCAGATGTGATGATCAGCTCACCTTGATAGGCACAGTCGCTGTTCGCAGCACAGTTCGCAGTGGCCTCCTCAACCACCGTCAGGCCATTGGCAGCCTGTGCTGGACAGGCTTGTGGCCCGTCGAAGCCCCCCCCTGCACAGGACACCCGCCCACCACTGACAACAGACACGATACCGCGGAACTCAAGTAGATCAATATTGATGTTTCCGGACGATGTTTCCACTTGCACTACAGCCCTGGTGCTGGCGCGCACGGCAGTGAGCAGCACGCGTCCGGAAGTGGTGGCAATCTTGATGCTTTCCGTGATGCGTGCACGCTGGACAGACACAGATCCCTCATCCCCTCGCAAGTTCATGTCGTCAGCAGAGCTGTCACGAACTGTGATGACGCCCTTTGTGCCCGACACGGACAGCAAGCCGCCGCCATTGGTGTTGTGCACGGAGCTGCCGCGGACATCACTGACACTCTGCACAGAGCTCAACACGACGTCGCAATCAGTAAACTGGCTGTTCAATAAAGCCAGTCCTCCTTTGTCTGTGGTCAGCAGGATGCCGGCATCTGTGGCGCCCAGGAGTGACGGGTCGCACACCGCGTCCACGTCCTCAAGGGTCACGTCCCCAGTGGTGGTGCTGCCCTGGAACCCATGCGATCCGATCAAGGCAGCTGTGACTTCTGTTGGGCCGCTGTTGGACTGTGTTTTCAAGTGTCTGAGCCGTGGCCGGCTCCCTGCTGGTGTTGCGCTCCAGTCCAGCTCAATGGACGCCAGGCCGGAGTCAGTGATGAGCACCACATCGGCACCCACCTTCGAGTGCTCAAGTGTGTTTCCACCGTAATGCTGAGAAGGGGGCACTTGTATCTCCAAGTTGGCGTACTGGCAGGAAATGTCGAAGCCTGCAATTTGTGTGGCGGGCTTGGGGGCAGCCACCAGGCTGGTCTCGTTCCCCCACGCTGCACCGGTACCCGACGTCATCAAAGGGGGGAAGGACTTGTCTGCATACGATTCTCGGAATGCACCCTTCTCGATGATGAAGGTCGCATTCGCGGCAGTTGAAGAGGCCACCGACACAGACGCCACGCCCCGCACAAAGGTGGAGACAGCAGACAGCTCAGCCGTGGAAGCAATGCCAGTGGAGGCGTACACCTGCGAGTCCTTGTACTCCCCAAAGCTAGCGCAGGACGTCGAAAAGTACAACCCCAGCACAGCCACGGTGAGAATCATGGCCACACAGGTGGTGGCGCAGCAGCAGGTGCACATGATGAGGCGTCTGCTCTTCTTGCTGCCATGTGTCCAACGCTGCTTCCACATGAGCTGCACACTACCCGGGGCATTATACACAGAGTCTTGCCCAGCTTCGAAGTCTTCGCGGACTTCCAAGTCGGACTCGATCTTGAGCGCCACGCGCAGGCGGCGGGCTGACTCCCACTGCGCCGTGAGCACGAGGCCGATCACGAGACACATGAAGCCCAGGGCCAGCAAGTTGCTGGCGACAAACTTCTCAAATTGCTCCTTGTCGTACTTCCCCGAAAAAGACGAGGGGAGCACTCGGCGGACGCTTGACCAGTTACGGCTCACGTATGCCTGCACTGTGTCAGCTTGAACCAGCGAAACAATACCCGTCACCAAGAACAGCAAGGACAGCAAGGCTGTGCAAATCATGTACACCTTGACGATGCCTCTGGATTGAATGCTGGTCCCGGCGAGGCCGACCAGGGTCAGCACCAGCACCAGCACCCCCATCACGAAGATGCCAAACGCAGCGAAAGGCGCGTCTACCGATGCAGCAGTGTCAGCCACGTACACGCCAGCAGCAATGAGGCACATCCCCAACGGCAGCTGTGCAATGGATGTGGCTTGCAGCAAAATTGTGTATGCTTTCACGGGGGTGACCAAGTTGACGATTTTGGACATGACGCTCATGGACATGAAGAAAAGCAGGAGCGCCACCCCGCCGCACACATTCAAAGCCAGACGCAGGCTATCAACAGTCTCTTCTAGGTCTGCGTCGGCGCGCTCCTCTGCGGTCATGCTGGCCAGCGCTTCATCCCAGTTCTCACGAACATGGTCGACTGTGGAGTCCGAGAAGATGAAACAGAAGCCACCCAAAATCAACAAGGCTTGCGCGCAGAAGACCAACCCAGTGTAGTACTGTGAAGAGAGCAATGATGCATGAAGCAAAGTCATCCAAGGCCATGCTACGCACAATCAGCAAGATGGAGGTTGCTCCTTTGATGGATCCCACACAACCAAGCAATGTTAGGAAAAATAGTGCTGCTCCAACTGAAGCTAGAGCCCAAACCAAAAATTGAGCTGTGCTGCCGAACGCAAACTGCTCGGCCCAAATACTGAACCCCAAAAGACCCGCAGCTGGGGCTAACGAGCAAAAATTGAAAGTTCGGATGCACTGTGAGCAATAAAGGACGACTGTTGACAAAATGGGTGAACGGTGTAACGCGGATTTGCTCACTCGGCGGGCAGCCTTCTCTTCCACCAAGAGAGCTTCCTCGTGGTCGATTTCAGCTTGTGCTGGGTCCCAGTCAAAGTCTTCGTCCTCTTCAATGGCTTTGCTCCGAAGTCCATTGTGATACTCCATCCTCAGTTGTTGGCCAACATGCCCGAGGTGCAAGCTTTTTGAGAAAGGTGCCCCAGGAACTTGCTTGAGTTCAGACAACACACAGAACTGCCTTGAAATGTATGTTGGGCTTATTATACTTCAACTTGAGCTGCCAGCCAGTCAAAGTTGAGTTGACAAGCTCCAGCATGTATGTGTACGGGGGGGAGGATTCTTGGCGGACACCCACACACACACACAGAAGTCCACGAGTGCAACAAACAAAAGGGCAATTTTAAGGTCGGAAGCAGCCTAGTGCCCATCAAATTGGTTCAATTGGGGTTGTGCTGGTATTCCCAGGCAAGTTGTCCCTCAAGCCGGCACAGAATCATAGTACACTTCTTGGGCAGCAGCATAGTCCAGGCGAGTTAGAGTTTCTCTCAGGAGGGTACCAAGCAAAGGATGTTGAGGGCATGGGCAGCAATTGTGGTCATATGTTGCCACTCAACGTTTGGGTGGAATCTTTCGCTTCCTATCCAGAATGTAGGTGGCCTGCTTGCGACAACTGTGACAGGTGACCGAGGCAACATTTCGTGGCGAGCTGTAGTTGATACAGGTAGCAGTGATACTGTGTTGCTTGCACCCAGCTGGTTTCTGAACAATGGCTGGTATAATTTCAGTGGACTTGGGACTGTCCGTGAACGACGTCACACGCTTTTTGTTGACAGTGCCGTTGTAGCATGGCCTGCTGCAGAAGCCGACCCGATCCAGCCTCGTGCCCTGCTGAGTACACTGCCAATCTCAATCAGCACCTTGGCAGGGGCGACCATCACGACAAATGCAACTGTGTTATTGTCCACCTCAATTGCTGTGTCTGGCGGGTCCGACGCTTTGGCTGCTGCTTGGTCGGCTGCCGGCTCAGTGTTGGGGGTGCTCGGCAGCCCTCCGCAGCTTGCGTCCCCCAGCGCCTTCACGTCCGTCATTGGCAGTGTGGTCAATGCTACTGCATTCAATGCGCCTCTTGCATTGTATGGTGTGCTGCATTTGTGGGACGATTGTGGGCTGGGGCTGTCGGGAGCACGCCCCTGCTGCACGGCGTGCCAGGCGGCAGCACCCAACAGCAGCTTGCCTGCCAACGGCACTGCAGGGCACTTCACTATCGGCGGATCTGCTGAAGAGGTTCTGGCAGCAGCAGGTTTACAGGATGAAAAGTGGGCCCTTCCGGCAGCGCCGCTGGGGGGGGGCGGCTCCCCCACCGGCCTCCTGTCCAGCAGCATGTTCGACCTGGCAGTGTGCGGGGTGCGCCTGCTCCCCAAGGTGCACCAGCTGCACAGCGTGTTTGATTCAGGCGCCCTGTGCCTGACGCTTCCAGCTGAGGCGTTCCACTCCCTCATGCGGCAGCTGGGCCCCAAGGTGCTGTGTGCACCTGCAGCTGGGCAGGCAGACTGGCCTGGGTGGGCAACAGGTGCAGACGGACACGCCAGCCAATGCAAACTTGCCACACATGTCCTGCTGGAGGATTTGCCGTGGCTGCACTGGAGCACTGGCCCCAGTACGGGTGCTGTGTCGGTCCCGCTGGCCTCCCTGGTGCAGCCGGCGCCCACCCCAAACAGCACCGCGCGCTGGCTGTGTGTGCAACGTGGCGTGTCAGTGGCATCTGCCATGGCTGCTGCAACTCCGCAGCTTGCTCAAGTGGTGATGGGTAGCCTGCTCTTGCGCAGCGTGAGTGTGCTGTTCAGCTCAACCAGCCGCCGCTTCGCCCTGCTGCCCCACGCCCAGCAGCCACCAAGCGCAGGCACGGAAGATCTAGCTTCAAGCAGTGGCATTGTAATGGAGAGAGGCCCATCCCCGCCTGGGTGCCTGCCCATGCCTCAGTGTGCTGCCGGCAGCGTGCTGGTGGCTGACTCCGCTGAGTGCCGTGTGATGCAGACGTCGTGCTCTGCGTACTCGTACTTTGACTCTGCTGGTACCGCGCAGTGCTCGCAGCAATCCGTCAGCATTTCTGTGCTGCTGTTGTGCGTGGCCCTGTTGGCAGGCCTGGAGCTGCTGCTGGCGGCACACGGACATGCCCTGGGCGTCGTGGCGCAAGCTGCACACGCCCAGCCAGCCTCTGCCGCCTTCCAGCCGAGCATGCAGGCTGCCTTGGCCAGCGTGGAATCATCCAGTAGCTGCCTTGCTTGCGTGCTGAGGCTGTTTGATCGGTACAGCGGGTCACCCTTGCCCCGCCTGGCCGACCCCGCCGCTGACGACACGGGACACAAAGCGAGGCTGCCGCCTGCCGCAGGCAGCTTGCAGATGCCAACCAGCACGACAAGGGGTGCATTTGTGTATAACTAACGGGTGTTCACTAAACCAGTCTAAATTGATTCAGCTTCATGCGTTTCAGTGCAACCAAGCTCGGTGCCTTCAGCGGGGCAGGCCCGGCAGGCTCAAACCTGCACAAAGGTGACCCCTTCAACTGTGGCGGTCTTTACTGCTCCAGACGTGTCTACCCACTGTGCTGCAGCAGGGATGACGCCGGGCAGCTCATCACCTGACACAACGCACACCCGTCCCGCCAGAGCAACACCCGCCAAGGCCGCCAAGCCGGAGCCGTCCATGGAGGCCCTGGCACTCACCTCCACTGTGCAGCCGTCTGCAAGCACAGATCCAGCAGCTGCGGCCCACGCCGTGCCCTGTGCCAGAATGTACGCCAGCGCTGTGTCTGGGGAGTCCGCGGGACTGCCGGGGGCATTCTTCACGGGGGCAAACTCCTGCTCACGCTTCACCTGCAGCGCGGCAACCGTGTCCGCTGATTCAAACACGTCGAAGATGAAAGTCTCCAGTTTGATGCCATTGTTGCCCGTCAAGTCGCTCTTGGGGACAGTGGCGCCGGTGTCGGGGTGCGCGTGCGGAATGGCCTTGCGTGCGACGTGGTATACTTTCGGCAAAGCTGCAGGCGTGGCCTTGCTGCCCAGAAATGCCATGCTGTAGTAGTGGATGCATAGGTTGCCTGCAGAGAAGCGCAGGCTGCCATCCGCATTGGTGGCTTCCTTGGCCGAGTCCGGCATATCGCTGTACTCCACCACCGCAAACTTCCCTTGGCGACGACACAGCACGCCGACCTTTTCGTGGGCATGGGCTTTGAGACACACCTTGGCACCCACCTCGGCCGCCGTTGAGGCGCAGTAGCCCGTGAAGATGGGGTCTCCCACCTTCACCAGTGCATTGTCCACAGCAAACACGTGCACATGCTGTACTCCCAGCGCCGCCAGGCGGGAGTAGGTGCCGCTCAAGTGAAGCGCTCTGTAGATGCCACCGTTGCCGTCAGGGGCCTCCGCCACTGTGCTGGCGTCCTGCAGCATGATCTTGCCTTGTGGGGTCAAGCAGGGCAAGGTGCCTTGGGAAAAGAACAATACGCTATCCTCAGACATGCCAAAGTAGCTGTTGTCTTTGAAGCACTGCAGTGTGTCCTGGTGGGTCATGGGCGATGTCATGATGACCCAGGGCACCGCCACGGCGGCTGGCAACACCCCGGCATGCGTTGCGGCAGCCTTGCGCAGGCCATGAATGCGGTCAGCTTGCAGGTGGAAAAGAGTCTTGTTGGATGGCAGATGCAAATTGTACATGCCTTTTGGCTTATCAAAGCCGAGGCGTGTGCCTTGCCCCCCCGCCAGGGTGAGCACAGCCACCGAGCCCTCAGCAACGGCAGCCAGTCCGGCCGCTGCCCATGCAGACGCATCGGAGGCACTGTACCCAGCCGAATCTGGATCGCTCGTTGCAACTTGTTCCACGGGCTCAAATGAAACTTCAGTGGATGAAAGTGAGTCTGTAAAGTGGGCAAGAAAGGTTCAAGGAAACTCAAAGGCTGCCATGCTTGTCTGTTGTACCTGCAGCAGCAGCCATGGTCTCCTTGAACAATTCGTTCACGTGTTCAACATCAATGTTTGATAGTTGCTTCAATAGGGCAAGCCTGGTAGCACTGTCTGTAACCTGCACATGCGCATTTGGCCTGTTGGAATGGCACAGTCAAGAAGCTGCAGCAAGCTCACCACGCCATTGTCTAGAAAGCTAAACACCTGCTCTTGGTCAGCTACTTTGAAGGCTTCTCGAAGCTTGGACTCGTCTGCAGTTCATCAGTTGTTTTTTGGCTGGCAAACAAGCATGCAGCAGTCACCGTACCCAAATGGGCTGCCGAAGCCATTTCTTCAGTAAACCCTTTCACTCAGTGCTCTCGAACTTGTTCGGTGCCATAGACACTTGCTGTTGACCAGGTCTCCAGTTTGATGCACCTCGAAACTTTTACACGGAGGGGGCAACTACTCCGTGTTCTCACTGCAGTGCACGTGCAGCTTCTCAACCCCCCTGTGGACAGGTCTCAGGTGTCCAAGAGACTCTCCGGCTCTTGAGCTGTAAAGAGCACCAACTGGCCCAGAGATAAACAGCTCAAATGTTGATGAAATAAGTTTCAATAGTTTTCAATCCCATGTAGACTGCTGTCGTTTGTACCGGCCCTTAGATTCAACAGAACGAGTTGGACCAGGAAAAATATTTCTCAGGCAGTTGCAAAACTTAGGTCTCAAGTCCCTTGCAGAAAGCCTCGCAGGATCAGTGCATTGCCCTTGACGTCTCTAGGCTTGATTTTTTATCAAGCTCTTTCATGTTTTGCATTCAAGCCTCTGTGGCTCCCAATTCTGTAAGTGCTCAGTAACGGAATCCGGATTCCAATTGAAAGGAACGAAGCCCCTCCTCCCTGCAGAGCACAAGGCTTTCCCTCCCAACTGGCCCTGAAGGCTTGACGGGTGAAGTTCATACTTTGCTATTTGGGTGTGACTTTGTGCAAAACATCTCGACGCACTCAAGGGCGGCCGAAGTGTGCCTTCGACTCAGCTCAAAGCAACAGTTCGATGCCAAGGAGCGAGCGATAGGCTATATTGAAGTGTGGTCTGGCACTGAAATGCTGGCACTTATCATAGTACAGATCATATCGGACGAACAAGAGCACCAGCCATTGCTTTTCAGACACCGCAGCCCCCGCCCAGAGGCGCTTGTAGCATGGGGGAAGGAGCGCCTGGGCCTGGGCGAACAAGCTTCTCCCTCCACAGCTGCGCGTCCCAGCAGACAATTGAAGAGCCTTTTGACCTCTGATGAAATGTTCTTGCAGCTGGGGGCAGTTCATAATGAGTCCCGAGAGCTCAAGGCAAAGTGCCGTGCCCTCGAGGCAGACTGCGCACGTTTAGAGGCTTCAAACCAACAGCTTGTTTCGGCCTATGAAGCCTCTATTGGAAGCAGGGATGAATGGGGACTTGTGACAACTCTGCTAGCTTCAAATATTCTTGGAGGGCTGCATGCACCCTTGCCCAGCGGCGCCTGCAAGCCTGCTGGCAAACAAGGTGGCCAACACAATGCACTTCACCAGCAGGCAGGGGACCAACGGCGTGCACAACCTTGCACAATATGCCAGTTGGAGGCTGCTCAACAGCTTGCTGAGGTGCGACAAGATCTCGCAAGTGCGCTCGCTCGCTGCGAGTTGCAGGCACTTGAGCTGTCGCAGCACAGCCGATGCAGTGGGAGGATACAGCAGGACTGTGACAAACTGAGAACTCCTATTACTAGGATTTTAAAGCGCCTCGGCTCTTTGTGTCTTGGGCGTGTGGCTCCCGCAGCTCGTACGATGCAATACGCCTCGACTGTGAGGGCAGCAGCACCACGACGAAGCAAAGTGCTCGGCGAGCAGCACGAACTCGAACTTATTGGCTGTGTCAAAGACATCCTACAGCTGGCATCGGCATTGTATTTGTCTTCGGCACAGCATGTATTGCCAGAGGAACAACCCGACACTTCGGCCCTAGCTGGCAATACAGCAGCTTGGCAGCAAATGCGTGCTTGCAACGATGAACTTCTCATCGCTCTGAGGTGCATCATACAGTCCAGGCCGTCAGAAACTGCAACATATAATTATTCAGCGCTCTCTCTGGCAGACTATTCTGCTCCAAGCTGGTATCAAAGTGACGTTGAAGTTGCCAGCAACGAGTGGGAGGCTCCTGCCCTCCACACCATCCCCACCGAGGGCATCGTTGAAAGTACGGTTGGCACTGTGCAAGAGTTGCTTCGCCAAGCCTTTTGCGAGTCAAAGAATCTCGACGAAACGCTTCTGACACTTGCCACCAAAATGACAGGAGAAATTGCGGTGCTGAAGGAGACCAATTTGACTCTCTGCCGCCGGCTACGAACGCTTGGACCCTCGTTGACAGATGCAAACTGCTCACACACATCACATCTCGCTGCCAGCTGGGATCACGTCAAAAACCTCAGCTGGAATGCATTTGAGAGAGCAGTGCTTGCAGTTGAACGAGCTACCAGTGCCCTGTCTAGCCCGGAATTCGGGCATGAGTCAACTGTGTCTGACAGCAAGCAGCGAGGTGCGACAAAGCACGAGCACGCACTCGCTGCTGCGGTGAGACATGCGTGTGAGCTTTTTGAGATGGCAAAGGCAGATATCAACCGCACAGTTCCCAAGATATCAGTGGCGACCGCAGAACAAGCCGTGCAAATGGAAGCCACAACGAAATCAAGCAGACAAAGGCAGCCACAAGCACCAGAAGTGCGGTCCAAGGCTAACCTGATTCTAGAACAAGTGCACGTTGCAACGCTGCCAGTCGTTGAAATGGTGCAGCAAACCACGGAAAGGGACATGGGGTTCCCAAAATGCGGCGCATTGGGCGCGAAAGGTTTCTTCTTCAAGTCGGTGGCTTCTCGAGCATTGCGACAACTCCTGACGTCAAGAAAGCAGGCGAGGATACTTCTATCGCGCATTGCAGCTCAGACAGTGCAACTTGGGTCGTTGCAGCGCATTCTTTACAGCACCGTCCACCTTGATGCCGAATCAGCAGCAAATTCCGGTTGCACGGGGGGCGATCTTGAATCCAGCAATCTTTCAGCGCAGTCCCATCCTACTTCAACACAGTGGAATTTTACACAACCCGTGCTGGGTCGGTTTGGCGTGTCTCAAGTGGCAGCAAAAAGCAAGCTTGCGTCAGATGAGGGCGTGCCTACTGCTGACATCGGGGTGGGGACTGTGTCGACTGTGCCGCAACGTGTGGGCAGCTCCGCGCATGAGGGCGTGCCGCCTACTGCTGACATCGGGGT
>Ga0307982_1000271_pt1 | contig 40211 bp, 23 predicted proteins | sample OrgLakmetagen989_FD_201847 | JGI IMG/M metagenome (GOLD analysis project Ga0307982, IMG submission 201847) | Saline water microbial communities from Organic Lake, Antarctica - #989 | ecosystem: Environmental > Aquatic > Non-marine Saline and Alkaline > Saline | place: Antarctica: Organic Lake... | reverse complement strand
TTCTATACGGGACCTGTGGACCCGTATAGATGGAAAAGTGACCTACGGTATATACAGTATATACTCGTATATATGGGGACCCCGTATATATGGGTTGAGCCATCCCTAGTTGATACGAAAAAGTGTTTGAATCAGCCCTGTAATAATTTTTGCCACCGAGGACCGAAGAAGAAGGAGCCCGCGCGCGAGCCTGCGAGTGCACTAGACCGAGAGCAGCACCTACCTAATACGGCTGGCTAGTACAGATAATAGCTCGCACCTCGCATTTCTGATTATTCTTCCTGCTGAGGAAAGGTGAATCAAGTGCAGCGAAGCATAGCAATATTCGTAGCGCCGTCTACCCTGAACAGCTAGCTGACATGGGCAATGTATTTAGAGCTCAGGACGGGTAAGAGACCGCTTTATGGTCCCTTCCATATCGATACTACAAAAAGATTTGTGTGGTACTCTTTCTTAACTGGCTGTCGTCATTTTTGTTATTGATTTTATGCATTAAAGAGGATAAAAGGCAGATCGCACAAACTTAATTTCTATCATGACCAAGCAATCGGGACTGCTCAGTTCCATGTTGTATGCCTCTGTCAGCTACAAAGTTAACAGATCTACCAATCTTGGTTCACATTCATGTTAACCCTTTGTGTAAAGGTCGGCGAAGAAACAACCCCCACGGGCGAAGCCTTCATTATCACAGCAAGACCGCGCAGTTCTAGACTTGAAGCTGGCACGCGATAAGCTAAAACGGTACCAGTCCAAATTATCTGGGGAGTCTGCAAGCTTACTCGCGCGCGCACAAGCTGCTCACAAGGCAGGTGCCAAGACAAAGGCTGTGTATTACATGAAAGTGAAAAAGCTAAAAGAAGCTAAAGTTGAGCAGCTTTACGGCGAGCTCTTGAGCCTTGAATCGATGATGGCCTCCGTGGAATGGGCGACACAAAGCATGACTGTAGTCACTGCAATGGAAAAAGCGCAGGGTGCCCTCGAAAACTTACAGCGCGAATTGCCCATCGAGCGCGTCGACGCATTGATGGATGACGTTGCCGAATCCATTGGACTGCAGGCTGAGATTGACGCCGCGCTCGCAGGCACAACCAACGCGGTAGGTGTGGGCGACGACGAACTCGACGCAGAGCTCCAAGCGCTCGAAGCAGAACAGCTTGCCGCCAGCGCACCGCAGTCGCTCGTCTCTAATCCACAAGCAGCCGTGGGAGCGTCAACTGTGGCACAACAATCTACCGCAATAGAGGAACGCATGCCAGTGGCACCAAGCACGCCCATCATGCCTGAAGCTCCTACCACGGTTCCCAAAGTACATCCGCCGGCCGCTACAAGAGAGGATCAAGAACGCCGGCCAGTGGCTGCTTCTTAACTTCTTTTAACGAGAGGACACATTTTTAATTGTTATCCAGCAGGTGACTTCGTGTTTGTGTCAATTGACTTGCTTGTATTCGGGTTGCCGGCTTGGTGGCTCAGTTTAAGTCAGAGCTAGACCACAGGATACAGGATAGTCGTGTTGAATTCTCGACGGGCTGGCCCTTATAGTCTCCGTGCTTAGATTTAATCCGTAGGAGCGAGCTCAATAAGACACAGGCCCAGGGTGGATCTGTGCGGAGCTGTGCCATTCAAGAAAAGCAGCACGATTGGCTCTCCATGTCAGTAGCGTCTCTCAGTCTTAGCTGCAGCTGCGAGCGCATGCTTTGAGCTTTCATTGCAAACCACCACACCTCTCTTCGTTTAACACTACAGTTGTTCCGCTAGTTCATAATTTAGCTGTAAATTTCCCGCCATAGATGACTTATCTCTTCTTGGATGAAAGATTAGATTAGATTAGCTCATACACCCCAATCGCAAAGAAACAACAACAAATACAATAGCACAAAGCTGAGTATCTTTGAATCCTCCAGAAATAATCGTAATGCAATGTTCATCTTTACTCTCATGAACCTTGCAGGATCAACTCTTGAAAGGAGGCATATGTTTCGAGTACATCCGCGATCTCCACTCCGACCTATCCTCCGCTATAGCACGCCATTCCTTGAAAGTTGACCGGAAGCCCTTTGCACATTAGAGCCTACTTCTTTGATACCCGGCCCCGTGTCATCACAGGGCATCCATTCGGCCTAGAGTGTGCTACCCAGCCAGTAAGCTTTTACTTTATGCAATCCAATTTTAGAGGCAATTTATAAGCGCATTATATTATCAGAATGATGAAATGGTAATAACTATGATCGAATGAAATGACATATGACATTGAAGTATAGACCACTGGTTATGCATTATTTTTGTATGCAGCGCTAAAAGTCGAAGCAATAACCCTATCGGCAGGTCCGCATACCTACTATCTGTAGTAGGTAATATATCGTGTGTGTTCTTGATTGTTGATTTGCCTACTGTAGCAAGATCAAGTGTCGGGTGGTCGGGTGGTGGGTGGTGGGTGGTTCATGGAAAGCTAATTTCAATTTCAACTTCAAGTGGCATTGGCAACAATTTGAGAACGAAATTCAATTCAAAGCTAAATTAGTTTCCAGATTGATTGAATTAAATTTTCCTCCCTTTTTGTTACATCTCTAATTATGTTCGGAAACTCAAATTGCTGAAACAAAGTGCTCAACTAATGCGTACATTTCGTACTCATTCTCACTTAAAAATACATAAGCACTCGAAATTCAAGTCAGCGAAGACAATTACGAACAATTCTTCAAATCAAATCGTTCACTGATTGAAATATAGGTTCAGGTCCACCTCAATATCAAGTGATAATCACTCGTGGACATTTTTCTACTTTCCCACCATCATCAGAGAGAGTATAGTGTTTTTACATGTACTTCTTGAAAAGTATTGTTGTTATTAGTACCAGTATGCTTTGAGGCGTTGATTCTACCGCAGCATACTACTAAGTAGTACTACACACACAGCTTATTACCTTTGTAAACCTAGTCGCATAAAGATGAACCGACCACGACTGACCTGTGACAGTATGGGGCCAGTAGAGCAACGAGACGAAGTCGAGATTTTGAGGAGAAAGCTGCAACGGCGCAATGATTTGCTGGTGACAGTTCAAAGGTCCTATCTTGAAGACGTTGTCATTGTACAGCGCGTGATAGAGGAAATGAAAAAGCAAGGCCACATTTACGAGATCTTTTGCTCGATGAAGTCTCTCCCTTCTCTTAACCTTCAGCCCTGGCTGCAGCTTTCTTCTCCAGCAGAATGCGAATTTGCTGTCCGAAGTGACATCCTAAGCGGGGGATACATCGAGGTAATCCATCGGGAAGCACACAAAGTTGAACAGTGGATGAAAGAGGCAAAGAATGCCAAAGAAAGTGAAGCGGAGGCCTCAGCAGCTTGTGAGGATTTCAAACGTAAAATTGATGACTTGAACCTTGCTTTAGAGGAGGAGCGCAGGTATAGAGAGGAAGACAAATTAGTCTTGCTGCGCCAAATAGAGTCTTTACGGGTCCGTACCGCTAAACAGGACCCACGATCACATGAAAAGTTGAATATAGAACTCAAAAAGCTTCGAGAACAGATCAAGACTCAGCAACAACATATTCAATCATTAGAGGATTCATCAAGCACTGTCGAATCATTGAAGACTCGACTGTGTCAACAAGAGCTTGATCAAGATGCCAACATATTGCACCTCGAAGAACTCAAACAAACGCGCCAACATCTGACGGAAATACTCCGTAGCCGTGAAAATTTAGAGCAACGCCAAGTGATCACAGAAGAAGAAGTGAAGTGTCTCACTACACAGAATCGTGCTTTCGAGTCGCGAGAGAAAAAAATGAAAGATCGAATGACTGACATCTTGGCAGAAAACTCGTCACTATTACAAACCATTGAAGGGTTAAAAAGTGATATATCGTGCAAGACTACGGAACTAAGGCGATTAGAAGTAGCAAAAGATGAACGCATTGTGGATCTCCAGACAAAAATATCAATTATTGATCAAGAATGGAACAAGGGTAAGGCAATTATTGAACAAAAGTCAAGCAGTTTGGAAGCAGAATTGCTATTGAGTAAAAAACTCAAAATGTCTCTGGAAAGCTTGAAGTCCTCCTACAGTATTCTTCAAGAGTCTTTCCGAGCTCAGGAATTCAAAGTGGAACGTAATAATGCACTAATATCAAGATTACGAAGAGAACTCAAAGATGATTCAAAAAGATGCCGAGAAGTTGAGGCAGGAAAAATGTGGACTCGAAATGAAAGAGGTCAAAAATATGACATCTTGAATTTAGAGCAGAAACAAAATTTTGATAATGGGCACAATGACGGCAATAATAACAGCATTGTTGCGTCAGCGAAGGATTCAGTGGGAACGGCCGGTCCTCAAGTAGGCAACAAAATAATGATGATTCGATTTCTGTTGTTGATGAAGTCAAAACTAATTCAGGCTCGTCTCGAGGCCTCTTACGCGCAGCACGAAATCAATCAACTTGAGGTTTCATGCAGCAAGAAAGAAATTGGCGTGGAAGATAGGGTGGATGAGGTCCAACGGCGATTCAGTAGTGAAATAGCAGAATTACAGAGCAACCTGCGTGAAAAAGATTCACAGGCAACTTTGCTAAAATCAACTTTGGACGCAAAAATACGTGAAGGCATTCAAGGCGAGGAACAACTTCGTCAAAGTTTTGATGCAAAAGTGGCATATTATGAAGATCGTGCAAGGCGCAAAGAAAAAGAATTGCTAGACGAGAAAACTAAAACAAGTGAAGTTTATAATGAAGTGCAAACGTTGAAAGCACGCCTGGAAGAAGTTCATTTACGATTGAATGAGGCTACGAAGGAGTTACAAGCTCAAAAATCGATTACTGCACTAAGAGAACAAGTGCTTGAAGCAAACCGAGAAATGTCAACTCAAACCACCCAAGAAGGAAAAAAAAAAAAATTGAACAAAGAGTGCCAAACAACGTTTCAATGCCTTGGCTTGCATTCGCTTAGGCAACCAAAGACGCCTTTACGGACAAAAACAGTGGAATCGTTATTGCTAAAAGAGCGCAAATCGCTGCCCCAGGACGTGGAACAGTTGACCGATGAAAGCGCGGAATATAGAACACAGAATAATGAGATGAAGGCACGCACAATATCAGTATCTCGAGCTGAAGATCGTGGAAAGACGGAGGTGGTCATATCTCTACCACGCTTACCAAGTTGATCTGGTGATTGACTGTTGGCTAGTATTATTCAATTGATCTTCAATGCCCTAATGATCTGATGATGAATGATTGCTTACTTGTATTATTGCAATGTCCAAGTAAGGGAAATCTTATGTCGATAAGCGATGGAAATTTACACAATCTGGGATGTCGAAAAGATGCTTGCCTTCCCTGGTCAGATACGAATGAAGCTAGCGCACAAAATGTCAAACAATTTAATTCCTCTTCCTTGTTGCCAACTTTTGTCCTGCTTTTATACTGCAATTGCCGTCTCAGTCGTGGCATCTTTCTGTATTTCAGCGATATTCAGATAATATTTGCCAATGAAAGTACTCGTGGTTTTATGCCGTGCTTCGCACCTGGCGTAATTTAATAGGTAACATCTTCGAGCAGGCATCGTTTTAACCATTATGTACTCAAGCTGTTGGTTTCGGCCTTGAAAGCTCGTTAAAGGCCAATGTCTCCAAGGGCTCCGTTTATTTTCAAAACAAAATCAGCCTGTGATTCCTCTTCTCGGGCACTACAAAAACTTCGTGAGATGTGGACTGTTGTAACCGGAGACGTACCTACTATTATAGTATGCATGAATTGCAGACTTGCTTTTAAATCTATTCATTTTGACCTCCAGGGACAAAGAAAAAAAACAGCAGTGTACAAGGGACATACAATCGGGGCTATTATTTATGATTCGAGTATACTTGAAATCCGGAAGATTCTGCAAAACATTCTCTCCATATCTTCACTGCTGTCTGGGGACATTCAGCGAATAGTCACCTTCGGACGATGGCCAAAGGGCTTCCTGTCAACTTCAAGGATGAATGGCGCGCCATACAGCAGCAGAAGATATGTCGGAGTGGAGATCGCGGACGTACTCGAAGCCTATGCTTCCTCCTGAGAATTGATCCTAAAGGGTTAGTGAGAGTAAAAGGTGATCATTTGCGGAGCGGAGATCGCGAATGTACGAACCCGATGCCTCCTCCTGAGAATTAATCCCCCAGAGTAAATGATGAGATTAAAATATGAACATTGCATTACGCAAAAGGGCACTCAACCTACTTAGACTTGTTTTGAAGGTTCCATCAATATGCAGCTTTGTGCTCCTTTTTTAAATGTTTCTTTGCAATCGGGGAATATTATCTACTTACTAGTAATATAATGAAATCTTATCTAATTGCATTACGCAGAAGAAGACTCAACCCAGCAGTCAAACTTGTTATGGAGGTTTCATCAACGCGCAGCTTTGCGCTACTTGTTGATGTTACTTTTTAATGATTGGGGATATAATCCAACCCAATCTAATTCAATTTAATTCATTTCATTAATTTAATTCAATTAATTTAATTTAATTAATTTAATAATTAATTCAATTCAATTTAATTCAATTCAATTTAATTTAATTGAATTTAATTTAATTGAATCTAATAAAAACCTTTTTTTTAGTTCATTTTTACCCAGAATTTGTTTTAGATGGCTGCGGCAGATGAAGGCATCACGGAGCTTCGATAAAAAACAATATTAGCTAATATAACTCCATGAATAAAACTTGCAGCTCGGCTTTACTGGTGACTCTTGAAAGAAAGGCGGATTTACTCAAGAGGTATTTATGACGAGCAAATTGTTTATAATCTGCGTTAGAAAAGAAAAATGAATAATAGCATGAGAAGGATGTCGATTTAGTTCTTCTTCCTTTGGGCCGTAACCCATCTAGATGTAAGTCGCTGGTTTGGCACTAGTAGTTGCTAATCCAAGTCTTGGTGGGGGGAGGGCGAGAAGGCTGGAAGGCTCCGAAATACGAAATACTGTACTACAGAGTAGTACAGTAGTCTACCACCCCCCAAAATAAAACATTAGTGCACCCGCACGCGGATCGAAAATCCGTTGTACTGTTGTACTGAGTTGTCGTGCAATGAAGTTATGAAGTCTCCGTAGGTTCGAAGCTACGATCTGCATGGATTTGCGATGAACAGATAAATGACGAAGAGAATGGCATCCATTGGGGGTTTCTAATGCGTAGAGCTTGATTTCGCGAGCTCAAAAGTTGAGTGCAAGATGCACGCGTCTCCACAGCAGCCGATGGATGTTACTGGCAAGAGGATGACTTACCGCTCACCTCCCAAAGAGGACCTGCTGTCACTGTCCGTGTCCGTGCTGGCCTCTAGCGACGCATTGCATGCTAATATATCTCCAGAAACCGACTTCGAGTGCCCTTGTTGCGGTCGCTCAACGCGCGCGGTGCGCTTTTCTTTCTTTTCTTGCCATGTAGTCTTGACTTTCACAAAACCAGTACTTGTGGTTATCACTTCACCTTATACACCCTTGTAGGCGTTCCACGCTCGCTTAACGCATGTTTGTCGAGCATCTTCACCCACGGCCGATGCTTCGAATATCGCTGAGCACAAATGGGAGGCACCGCGCAGCGTAGGCATGATACCCTCTCAAGAAGACCATTCTCAGGCCGGGCAACAGCTATCCTCCGCGTCTCTCGCCCGTCCTGAAGTCGACGGCGCTCTATCCCTGTTAACAATGGATGATAGAAGGGGCAACATCAGTAGCAAAATTAGCATCAGTAGCGTCAACATCAACGATAGTAGTAGCAGTAGCAGCAACCCTAGGTCCCTTCTATTTCCCACGCCGCCGATGCTGCCATCAACGTCACAAAGCACGCAGTCCTCGCCTAAAAATCCGTCGGATGGCCGCCTTTTCAGCAGTCGAAGCAAGCACATGACTTTGGAGCAGCAAACTAGGCAGAATCGTTCCCGCGTAAATGATTCTCTACCAACTATCGGTTCGGAACGCTCTGTTTGCAAGGCAAGTGCCTACATCACTCCTATTCGCCTACTACTGCAACTTTGTGTTACGCTGCCCTTTTTGCTATAGAGTAATCCCAGGTGTGAAGACTAACAAGGGTAATATCATTTCAAATTAATTCCTATTTTGATTTTCTTGCTTCTTATGCTTGTGTCTGAAGGCTTCGGGGGGAGACGCGTTAGCTGAAGCGCAGGTCGAGGAGGCGCTGATTGCCACTGACGCGCAGGAGGCGTCCACAGCGGCCCATCGAGCACCTGCTGTGCGCTTCTCCTCTGGACAGGACCATGTGTTGCAACAGCTGCCGGATCCGCATCTAAATGAACTTAGTGACAGTCATACGAATTCTGAAGCGACTACCAGTGGTGTTGTAGAGGCTGCTCCCGTGAGCGCCCTTCGGAGTAACTCGCCAATTGAAGAGCTTTCTGACGCTGCGCAGTCCAAGTATCTCGAGCAGATGGAAGCTGAAATATTGGCCGCTGAGACTTCCCTGAATTGTAACAAATTGATCACTAGATTTCGGAAGTCGACAAGTGCTACGCCAGTATCGAGAAGTCCCGCAGCTGCTGAGGTGGATAAACTCCATGAACTGTCTGCCTTCAGCCAAGAAGGCCAAGAAGCTGCTGCTGCTGCTGCTGCTGCTGCTGATAACGTTGACATTGCTACTTCAAGCTCTGCCGAGACTCTGCCGAACTTGACTTCAGGAACTTCTGATTTACCCGATAGCCAATCACCTGCATTGTCCCTCGATGCAACAAGCGCTTGTGAGGCCCACAGTAAGGGCAGCAGCAGCAGCAACGATGCGGAAGGCTTCTTGGGGGCGAAATCCGAGCCGATTACTGCGGACGCACCAGGCAACATAAATCTGTTGCTTCCCTCCGACCAATCGCTGCCTCCTCCTCCGCCTCCTCCTCGCCGCAGCAGCAGTAGCTCGCGGCACCAGCTCGCGAAACAGCGCCTCAAGGACCGAGCGCGGGCCCGCAGCCTCGCGCCTTCGAGCGCAGGGAAGCCAAGCGGCTTGAAACGGCGGAAGAAACGCAAAGCTTTGCCGAGGCCCTTGAGCGCGCCGCCATCTACACGTCCAAGACCAGTGCTCGAACCGGTGCTGGAAGTGTCGGACGAAGAAAAAGACGAAAGCGCGAGCAGCGAAGGCGACCCGGAGGGTCATCATCTTGCTGCCGCTCCATTGCTTTCCTCGTGGCTTCATGAGCATGCTCAAAAAGCAGAAGCCAAGTGCACAGCTACTGGTGCAGAACGCGAGGCAGTAGAAGTGAAGGAGAACCTATATTATGGTAACAAAGTAGATGGCTGCGACACAAGCGCAACGCCGGCAGCAGCAGCAACTCGAGAAACAAAGGACAATGAGGCGCAAGTGCGGGCTGCCAGAATTGCAGCAGTGCAAGCTTCTGATTTAGCGGCTCGAGAAGCGGCATATGCTGCTGAAACTGCGCGCATTGCAGCTACAACTTATTCTTCTTCTCTTCCTCATTCTCCTGAGATAGCATATCGTGCAACCGACGAAAGCGCTTCTCAGGTCACAGGAGCCGCGCCTACGGCAGCGGCGGCAGTTGTAGCAGTGCCAGCCGAGCTTCGGGCAGTTGCAGGGCAAGAAGGCCTCAGCGCCTTGCGCGAGCGCCTCTTGGCACTCGAAAGCACCAATCACACGCTACCATCGTCGTTGTCTTCTTCTTCTTCTTCTTACTCTTACTCTTCTTCGCCGCTGCCGCTACCGCTGCCATTCTCTACACATGAACATACAATATCTTGTTTGCCGCCTAACCAATTGCATATAGTGCCTTCCGCCGCGGCTGATTCTCCCGTGCCAATCAAGCCTGCACCCAAGGCTGCTTCTACTCCAGAAACCGCTTCAAAATCTGTTTCAAGTGTTGTGTCGCCCACGCGCACGCTCATACGCCGCCGCCGTACTTCTTCCGCGCCTCCTGCATCGAAGAATGGGCTAAATGGCAGTTCAGGTCCAAGCACCGCGCCAACTATACGGCCGATGGACGGCAATAATGGCAGCTCAGCGAGCAGTGCCTCATTCACTATCCACGTTATCATTGGTGCCGCTCCTGACGTCATCAACAGTAGCACAGCTACCGCTGCTGTGGTTATCGACGATACTCCTGCTGTTTCTGTTGATGCACTGCCAGCTCCTGTGGCCGTCGCTGTTGACGTTACCACTACCAGAGCTCAAACGACTTCTCTGAATGATGGCGATGAGCAAACTTTACTTGAACTCGCGCGTATACCCGATGGTGGGAGCAGTATAGCTTCAATCTGCTCCTCCTCTGATGGTGCCCCCGCCGCTGCTATCGATAGTGCTGACACCAACACAACAGCTACGGCTGTAGCGGTCGCCGGTGCTTCCCCACTGTCTGCTGCCGATGCCACTGATGCTAACGCTCCTGGCGCCAATCTGCTTGCTGAGGCCCCTGTTGTCCACACTGCACCTGACAGCCATAATGTGGCCACTGCCAAAGCTCAGCGCCGAGAAGCTCGCCGCATGGCAAAAGAAGCGCGACAAGCCGCTCGCAGTTTGGCACGCAGTCAAGCCCGCGCCACCAAAGCCCTCCACAAAGCCATGCTCAAAGGAATGGTGGGCATGGGGCCACCGACTTCCGCACCGCCACACCGACAAGTTGGAGGCAACAACGACGAAAACGCGTACCCGCGTACAGGGCTCGACGAGCAAACGCTCAGAACAGAAGACGGACGCGCGGTGCAAGTGAAATGGCGGCCTGTTAAGCAGCCTGCGTCGGGCCTGTGGGCGCTACCTCCGCTGCCGCCAGATCCTCCCCCACCGGAGCTCTTGGCTGCGCCGCGCCCGCCAAGACCGCCGCTCGCTCCGCGCACCAAAGTGAAGAAACCTCGGCCGCCGGCCTTTGGGCCGCCCTCGTTTCCGCCTCCTTCGCGTGACACCGACGCGCACAACAACCACGCTGTCGCTGCAGCTCCTGCTTCTGTTGCTGTTCCTGTTGCTAGCTCTGCGGCCAATACCGCAACCCCCAAAAGTACTCCCGAGACGATAGTCGCACCCGCTACCGCTGCGCGTAAGCTTATCCGCAGGAAGAAGAGTAGAGCAACCTCAGACAGCGTCATCTCTACTTTCAAGGTAACGCCAATAGAGGGCACGATTGAATTGCAGGCTTGTACAGCCTGGGTGCGAGAGTGGCGAGTTGAAGATGCCAACGCGGTGCGAGTTTCCAGCACTTCCAGGCTCGTTGCGCACCTTGAGCGGAGCCTCGTGGGCTCCTGGCAAGACGCTGGGCGTGAGACAGCGGACCAACTAGCCCAGAAAGTGCTCAGCGATTGGTTCGCTGATTTTGGCCACCTTGCGAGTGCGCTAGAAGAGCGAGAAGAAAAAGGTGTTGTGTCTGTGGAGGATCTACTGCAGCCGCAGGTGCAGGCTTTAGGTGGTGGGTACCTGGACTGGTGTCATGGAGAGGCAAGCAACTACAACCTTGATGGCCATGTCGGAAACCTTGGTGGGAACCCTTTTAGCAGTCATGGGTTTCTGGAGGGTACCGGCTGCGAGGTATTTGACAGCAGCACAAGCAACAACAGTAGCAGTAGCAACACGAATATCGACCTATCGCCCTTCCATAAGAGCGGTGCGTCTCAGTCGGCGCTGTCTGAAGCCGCACTTTCTGTGGTGCGCCAAGAAGCGCTGTTTGCTTTCCGCTGCCACCGCCTCGACGGCGCCATCCCGCTTCTACTTGACGAGTCGTCTTCGCTTGCCGCCACGAAAGCAACAACCACCGATGCAAACCTGACGAAGAAGAGCCCAAGCGCAGAGAGACAAGCACCGCCAGCGCCAGCTGCTGCCGTAGCCGCGGTGCTGCGGTATCTGCGCTCAGGTGAAACGGGCCTGGAAGCTCGCAGCTCTCAGGACAAGCCACCACCTCAGAAGTTGGTGAAGGCCATTTCGATGTTGGCTGAACGTTCAGGAATACCAGATCTCGTGGCTTGGTGCCAGCGTGTGACCCGCTGATGCCCCACTTTATATTGGAGCAATAAAACTGAAGAACAGTAGAGCAATAAAATACGCGGGGCTAGGTATTCGTGTTGTTGCGTAAGTATGTACAAACCAACAAAGGATTTAGCTAGATTCTCAAAGTAATAATTGTTATTTGTATTTATAATTGCCAGATGGGATTATTTCAGGTCCCCTACGCCGACGGCCCTACGGGCTTCGGGCTATAGGCCAATTCTGAAGGCTCGTAGCTAAATCGATTTAGAGTGCTAAAGTTCTACCACCCCATTTTCGTTACTCATTCATGGGCCTTGCTACTTGCTACCTCACTAGATACGAGTAGAAAATCATAGAGAGAAAACTGGACGAGGTAATACACGCGGTTATGAGTTATTGAATTTGAATTAAACGCCTGAGACGAACAAACCAATCTATCCCTAAGAGAAGAGACACAATTCACAAATATGTTCGATACTTTACGGCAAATACAGTTACATGCGATCAACAAGAAATACATCTTAAAGTTCAGCATTTAGGAGGACATCTGCAGCAGCTGGCCCTGATCTGCCGCCCCGAGCAACGGCGGCACGCAGCGCGAGCACGGTGCCCGCGTCTAGGCGGCCTTTCAAAGGTTTGTTCGGTTGCCGACTCATGACTGCCAGTGCCACCAGAGCCAAGTGAGGCACTTCTTTCCAGTCTTCGGTAGTCATGCAGCGCTCGGCAGCCGAATACATCCACCCGGGTGCCACTACCGGAGTACACGCATTGGCTTCTGACGAAACAGGAGCTGCTGGGTTGACAGCTGCCGCTGAGGTGACTATTGGAACCTCAATTCCCTCGAAGCAAGATGGCGCGGCATTAATGTCTGCTGCCTCCATTGCTGGCGGTAGGCATGCGCAGATGAGAGGCAACAGCCCTCCGTCAAGCACAGCTTTACACGATAAGGAGACTTCACTGCCAACCTTGCCACTGTTATTGCTACCTGGAGCACTGATACTGCCACTGCTACTATTGTTCTCACTACCGTTCTCGTGCACCGCACCAGAATGATCTCGTTCAAGGTGCACGGCACGCCCGATGGACGCCAGACCGCTCACTCTGGCTGCTGCCTGCTTGCTCCTTAGGAGCCGCCTTACTGTAGCCACGTCCGAGGTGCCAGTCCGCGCATCTGCCAGTGACGAGAGGCGGCCCGTGCAACCGGAAGGGCCTTTCAGATCACCTTTCAAGAAACTCTGGCAGAGCTCTTGAAGCGAAGAAGGGTCACTTGTTGTCTCGTTCATCTCGTTGCTGACTGATTCTCTACCTAAAGTATCAACACCATTGCTATTGCTTGTGATACGAGACAAAGGACTTGAGGTGAGCTCACGGGTTGCTCCTGGCCGAGGGTAGGCCGAAAGTAAGAGCTCGAGCGCAGGTGCGACCACTTGTCGTCTTTGCCTTGCTGCTTCAGGCGTGTCAAGATTGCTGCTGCCGTTGTGATCTCCTTTCATGCGCTCTTCTTGGGCATGTTTTTGGTCCTTGCTAAGCGGCCTCTTCTTGTTGCTACTCATACTTGTGTCGGAGCAGGCGCATGAAGCATCATGCTCCTTCTCATCAGAGGCTGCAACAACAGCTGAACTCAAGAGTGGAGGGCTTGGATGAAGGCCCCGAGGCGCGCCAGGTGCAATACCAAGGGCAGCGAGGATGCTGGCTGCGATGGCACAGACCACTGGCGGAGAGACTGCATTCCCGATTTGATGGTAACTGCGACCATCGGCGCCGCGCCGCTGCTCGTGTGGCTGATGTGGCGGTGAAGCCGAAGTGGCACCGGCAGCCGCAGCTGCAGCTGCACCGTGACTGCTCTCTCCTTTCTGCTTTTGCTTTTTCAAAGGCTTCTGGGTGGCTCTCTTGTCCTCGAGGGTACTTGCAAAGGTGCGCGGAAAGCCTTGCAGTGCACAGCATTCCGACACGGTGTAAAAACGAGGTCGCGGCGGGCCACTGCGGCTGCTGCTGATTTCCTTGCTGCGTTCGCCATTGCTGCTGCCAATATCTGCAGGAAAGAAGCTCTTCATGTTGCAAGGATTCACTGCGCAATCATCAGTAGTTTCGCTGGCACCCTCTTGATCAGAAGCAGCAGCAGCAGGAGGCACTGTTGCACCTTTCAAAGGTTGCCGCCAGACGAACTCCGACCGAATTGCCCACCCTTTGCGGTACGAAGACATGAGAGTGCGCGCCGGACCGTTGAGCGCTACGAGGCGCCTGGCTGGGTCGGCGCACCAATCCACATTAGTCTGGAGCTTTGCAAACTGCTGGGGCGTGAGCATGTAGGCTGGGTCCGTATCCACGCCGCTCGCCTCGTCTTCAAGCACGTCGCTCACGCTGGTTTCCAGAAGGGGCAACTCAGGCCAAGCAAAACGGTCTAAAGGGGCTGTTGCTCCAGGTGCTGCCGCCGCCGCTGCCGACGTGACACTGGCTGGTACTCGTGAAGCATTGGGTGGAATTACATAGTTGCGGCGAAAGCCTACGAGGTACACGCGGAGACGCTGCTGGGGTAACACTACACGCGAGTTGATGAGCCGAGTCAGCACGTGGTAGCCGGTGCTCTCGAGCTCAGCCACGATCCGAGCCAGCGATTTGCCGCCGTCCAAGAACGCCAGATTGGCCACGTTTTCGAGCAAGAAAGCTTTTGGCTGGGAAGCACGCAAGAGCCGCACCACCTGAAAGAGCAAGGATATATATGCACCACATTTGCGTGCACATGCGTAAGGATTTTGGATCTATCTCCTTCGAGTGGTTAAAAATCAAAAATATTTGAGCGACAAGAAATACGTGCGAACGCTTATAAGTAGAGCAAGTGCCCTAGCTACCTCAAGGAAGAGCAATCCACGAGCGTCGTCGAAGCCGTCTTGCCGGCCCATCGAGCTAAACGATTGGCATGGAAAGCCTCCGGTCAGCAAATCATGGTCGTAAGGCACGCCGTTGTCTTCAACTTCTGTGATATCGCCACAGAGCAACGGCGAGGCAACCCCACCAGCACCAAGCGTGTCGTGTGTGAAACTTCGCGCGAGCACTGCGCGCGCTTCCACGTCGATTTCAGAGGTGAACACTGATTGGCCGCCGAGTTGTTCGAGGGCCACGCGGAAGCCCCCAACGCCCGCAAATAATTCTGTGAAGGTGAATGCCGCAGGAGAGGGAGCAGAGTCAAGATTTGCGTCAGCTGATATGCTACCAACACTTTCTTTTTCGGGCCGCTTGCTGAGATTGTTGGTTGCCTGCCCAGTGGAATCTTTAGAATTGCTGCCGTAAGTATTCGGTTGCTTGCGTTTCCGAAGATTCGCCGATTGGGGCTGCGGCGGCTTGGCGCATGCAGGAGACCCGACACGAAGACCTGGTACCCAATATGCTTTGCTACTTTGCAGGAAAGGCCTAACTTCGGCCGGGATAAACAGCTGAGAGTCGCTTTCAGTCCAGCCCTGAAGTGTTACCGAGTCGTGAGAGTTCATAGCCTCTGCACAGAGAGGAGAAACGTGAAGGGCAGCATAAGGCTCGACTGCATCACTAGGGATGGGATGGCCAGCAAAAGGTGTGATATTGATTCCAGCTTTGAGCCACTGGCACTCGCGCAGAGCGAGACGTAGTCCATTCAGCATCTTTCGTGGCACCACAAAAGCGCCCACCGAATTACTAACGGAGGCCATTTTACTATATGATGCAAGAGTACTATTTAAAACGTAGCTATAAGCTATCTAGTAGAGTATTTAGGCAATCAGATGCTGCTCTGAGTACTGGAAGTCAGACTAACCGATGCAAGTCTCTCTCAACGCCCTTGTGCCCTCGTGTCTCGCGCATCGTTCGCTGATTCTTCAGTTAAAGATATTTACAAAAGATTTCCTCGCTTCCATCTGGTGCCAACGTGCCAACCGAACTCAGACGTTTGTTCTGAAGTGTTGTTGGAGAAGACAGACAACAGTTGAACTACTGGTCGTTTCATCGTTTCATCGTTCCGTCTCATACACCGGTGGCTGCTAGCGTTGTAAAGACCTGGCTTGAAGCACGCGAGCATATTCTCAAGCAGAGGTTCCTTAGATAGGGCTTGAACATTCGCAATCAGCTTATCACACCTCTAGTAGCCAGTACACCCTCAAGTAACACTAGGGGTTGAGTCAGCATATTTTAATTAATGTCGAAGGACAAAGGCAATTTCAACCAAGAAATGCCGCCTCAAATGAAGCCAGACGCTTTAGCACAGGCGGTCAGCGCTTCCGGAAATGAAGGCAGACTATCTGTGGGAATACCGTTGCGAGGTTTACTTACGCTTGGAAATCGGAAGCGCCGCCGCAGCGCTACTGGATCTCAGCCCACGTTGAGCACAGACCAGGCGCCGGCATGGGATGGGGGTGGATTTGCCCGTCCACTGCCCGAATCCTGGTGCTGTGGCGTTTGTGGCTTCAAGTCTACGCCTCAAGCGCGGGGCAAATGCAATGAATGCCGCGCTCCTCGAGTAGCCGACTGGATGCGCACGGCTGCCCCAACGGACCAAACCGGTGCTGACGTAACCTTCCCGACTACCCTGGTTGCTAACGCATCCTCCATGCCAACAGCATCAGTGACGCCAACCTATGGTGAGGAACCTTGTGAAACCTTAACCCTAGTGCAACCTGGGCTTGTGGTGTTCTTGCCAATAGGTTGGCAGCCCACAAATGCAGTGCCTGCCCTCGCTGGCTGCACGTACACCGTAGGCGTAGTGACCGACGTGCGGCGCGTGCCGAAAGAAGTTGACGTTTGCGCGTTGCCAGACCTTCCTTCGGCTTCAGCTAATTCTCGGGCTGCAACGGCTTCTTCGTCGGCGGGCAAGGGCCGGCCTTCTTCTTCAACTTCTTTGAGCGCCATTGAGCGCAACGCACCACAGGTGAAACCGTGGGACGGCCTCGGACTCGGGGGTGTGCCACAGTGCGGCGTAGTGCGCCCCGTAAGTGGAAAGTCTGGTGGTGCATTCGTACCCCTGGTAGCAGTAGACTTAGAGTTGCTCGAAGAACGGCATCAACAAGCCAACTTTGGTGACAGCGAGGACGACGAGGAGGAGAAGGGCGAAGAGAAAGCAAGCGACGGAGCAGCAAATTCAAGGCAAGCGAAAGCAGCGGCGCGGGCAGCCGTGGCAGCCGCAGCAGCGCAGCTGGCGCTGTTTGGCCTTTGCGGCGAGCGCGGGTGCGAAGCAGTGTACCGCGTTTGCGACGGCGACGTAGCGGCTGACTTCAATGGTCGAGGCTCCAGCAGCAGCACCAGCCATGGCCCTGCTACAAGTGACGAACCGAACGACGCCGCCTCCGTGTTTGGGCGCGAAGTGTTGAGAAGGCAACACGCGCAAAAGGCCCTGGCAGTTGCCCAAGAGCGCAAAGAAGCCGCGAAGCAGCGTAAGGACTGGGTGGAAGTTGAAAAGCTAGAGGCGCAGGTGAAGGCGGCAGCTTCGGAACTTGAACTGAGAAGCCGCCGAATCTCCCCGCAGCAACTGTGGTGCCCATTTTGCCTATGGGAACCCGCTTACTAAAACACCTGCATAAATCCTTCTTATGCATCGTTTTGCGGCATGTACATATCAATTTGCCGTCATAGAAACTTACATAAATGCCGATTCGCGCGGCGGAATGGATCTGGATCTCAAAATCTTATTCTTAGTGATTAGTGATTGGTATCGGTTTCGCGTATCGCATATCGCGCCATAGCTATTATTCTAGTCCTAATTTGCACTTTCCTCTTATGAAGTAGTAGGCTGTAGTTAAAGGCCACAGCGGAAGCACGCACGCTAAGCTAAGCTCCCCGCTGCGGCCCGCTGCTAAGGTACAGTCCACCAAATCGGGAAAATATCTGTAAATATACGGAATTTAACAAGGATCATGCCAACTAACTCGCCCATGGGCGTAAATAGTACCATTCGACGCGCAATGAAGAGGCGCAACTTTCTTTAGTTCCCATTTTTTTTATTTACTGTGATTCTGATATGGTAGGTGCCATGGAGCAAGAAACCAACGTTAACAGAAACGAAGCGGACAATTGGCAACAAAAGCAAAAATAATTGCGGATTTCGATGTATCTCGCGAAATGCAAACTTCTAATCATATCCATTCCGACGTTGGATCCATTATAGTCTCCTTTAATTAAGAAAAACCTCAGTCTTTGGGGACAAATGGTTAACGGAAAGAGCCCTCAAGAACGCCCCGTAATAATGATTTCTTTGCATGTGTGCCTCGCCAGGGACCTAAAGAAACTTATGCTGGAGCAGATTTCAAACCAGACATCAAACAGGCCACCTTTTCTCCAATCCAGCAGTTTTATCGTCTTTTGACCGCCTGATGAGTGTGCTCCAGTGGGGGCTAAGTGCACTACAGCGGAGAAGGCGAAAAAAAGAAAATAGTTCGCCGATAGCAGTAGAAGTGCGTTCTTTCGATTCGTCTCATCGAGCTGCGCCCGGCGATACCTTGGATTTGAATGTATTCGTCGATTTACCCCCAGTTTTTGCCCGCTGAATTTTTTTCTGGAGTTGGTGGACCGTACCTTAGCTGCATTTCGTTGCTCATACTTATACAGCTAAAATTGCCTTCGGTTGGGGTTAGGGACAAAAAGAAACAAGCATTTCATAAATGAACTAAGCAGAGAGGTAGCCGGTCTGCTAGCCACGAATCTCTCAATGAGTCCACTCCAGCGTTGTCAAACAAGCTCAACTCTTCCAACTTGTCTTCGAAATAGACCCACTCCGCAGGAATAGGCCCTAGCAAGCGGTTGCTGCCGAGGTTCAGCACGCGCAACGTCTTGTGAAGCTTGCAAAGCTCTGAAGGCAGAGGGCCCGAAAGCAAGTTTTGCGACAGGGAAAGGTGTTCCAGCGCTGTCAATTGCACGAGCTGCGAAGTGCAGGCACCGGCCAACGGGCCTTCGAGGGCATTTCCATCCAACACGAGGGTGGTTAAGGTGGTTCCCAATTGGCTGAGCGGCGATTGGTACAAAACCCCCCGCAACGAGCAGCGGGACAAATCCACCGTGGTTAACTTCTGTGCCGCTTCACTGGTGGTGTCGCCCGGTAACGGCCACGCGTATTCGGGCCCTTCCCACGCTGCTTTCGATAACTGGTTGGCAGCACCATCACTACCACCGTCACTGCTAGCTCTTACTCCCTCTTGCGAATCCACAAGAGCCAAGGAAGAAGCTTCTACGGGTACTATATCTGTCAGTGATGACTTGAGCTCATCAAGCTGCCGCAATGGAGGTAATGCTGTCGACGACGACTGCACTTCTAGGGATGGAGTAGTAGCAGCAGCAGCAGCAGCAGCAGTATCCAAGTCGAGCGGTTGCTTGCACTCTGGTACAGAAGCTGTGCGAACAATCCAGTCTTCTTCGGGATCATCTCCTCCATTTTCTTCATCGCCGCTGTCACGCGGGTCTCGCTGCCCTACTGGGTTCTCAGCCAACCATGCTAACCCACCGTCATCGTCGTCGTCGTTGTCATTATTGAAGTCTTCCGCAGGAGTTTCGTTCGAAGCTTGGTCCATGGCTGCAGCTGGATTCATGGCGAGCTGGAGCGCATCGTTCACTGCGAGATTAGACATTCCCTGGCTTATCCTGCCATCACCCATAAGCTCATCTCTTATTCTCGAAGTAGTCGTGGCGCGACGGCTGTAGGGCTCGACCACAACGGCCAAATTCGAAGGCAGTTCAAAGCCAGCTGAGGAGTCCTGGGCGCCAAACCGCACTTCTAACAAGCCCTAGGAAGTTAAAGGGCACAGGCAATTCAGTCATTAAGTGCGGATGATTTATGTGCAAGAGAAAAATCGATACATAGGATTGAAACAACTTCTCGCGAAAAGCTGAGTCCGGCGAATAACACTGCTTAAGTTGGGACTATGCCCAAACTGTGATCTACAACATTTTTCCACTTGTTCTTTTTAATACCCTATTTTCCTTCTTCCAAGTAATATGCACACGCACCCGACACTTGGCGCGCAGCAGCTCAACGTCGATGGTCCCGTAGCACTCGTTGCCGTGCACTCGAAAAGCTTCCAAATAAGGCAGCCGTGGCAGCAGACCCACCGGCAAAGCACCCACCAAATGGTTCTCGCTCAAGTCGATCGCGACGACATGCCCGTCCAAAAACCTGAAAAAAGCACACGCCCACACGCGCGCCAAGCAGAAGTGCAAAGGTTATCGCTTAAGAAACAGAAACTCATACTGCTGCTGTACGAGCGTTGGCGCAAATACAAGTGGCACTCCTACTCACCGAACGTTGTATTCCACGATCTGATGCACCCCTTGGCCCTTCAGAGCTTCAACCTCCACGCGGGCTAGCCGCATCGCATCGCCTTCACACCAACCCGCTAAACCACCGTCTTCTCGCAAGCGGGCCTGGATCCACACACGCTCGCCGACTTTGAACTGCGGCACTCCTCGCGAGCGAGATGGCGGCTTGGTTGGTGATGAGGCACTTGCTGAAACCGCTGCCTCCTCTGGCCCTTTGATAGCTTCATCGGAAGCAAGACCGGAGGAGCCCGCGTCAGCTACTGGCGTTGGCTTGGTGTACTTTCTGAGGTGCTCCTCGTTGATGTGGGCTAGGAACTCCCCGCCGCGCACGGTAACGCCTTCCCATTCGCACGCGTCTGAGTAGCGCCACTGCTCCCCGCGGCGCCACCTCCGCCCCCCTAGCGTGCGCCAAATCTCGAGCAGAGCTTCGTGCTCACCGGAAGGAATGTCGGGTGGGATCAAAGGTTCGTAACCGTCAAAGCCGTCGAGTTCCTGAATGAACAGAAGATGTTAGTCGGTGCGATCCCGCAAAAATTGGAAACTGGTCTTGGCGTGGGTGGGCAAACACTAATTAGTTTTTTTTTCACATGCTAACACCCATGCTTTTCGAAATTTCGAGCATTAGCCGACGCACCCACAATTCTGGGCGCTTTTTTAATTACCTCACGCTCGCCGGCGACTAATTTTCTAGCCGTAGCCTTCTTGTCGCCTCGCCTGCTAGTAACGGCTCCATTTTGACTTGACCTCCGGGACGAAGCTCGAGACATCCGCCAAATATCCCTGTCGTTGATTCACGAGCACTAGCTAATAACTAGCCCGCAATCATTCTAAATGTGCAAGCCGATCCATTAGCTTGATGCAGACGACGCTCTGAGGGAAGTTACCGCCGGAATACTTCGCTCTTTCTAAAAGCTAGCGTTGCGTTGACGCGTTGGTAGCTTGGTACTGTGGCTGCAACAAGCTGCAAATCAAAGAAACCGGTTCTGGCATGCTACCTACAGATTTACCCCTTCATCACCCTGTAAATAATTGTGTCTTCTCGTCTTCGTCGTCAGTCGTCAGCATCGACCACCTCACAGACCACAGACCTCGCACACCTCACAACTCACACCTCGCAACATCGTCAGTCGTAGTGTCGCAGTCAGCCCGGCAGCCAGTAACTAGTAGCACCTTAGCGAAGGCTTGTGGATGTATATCCATTCTCGTTAGCTTTGCTAGGCTCAGCAGTCCAGTATTTTGAGCTAGCCAAATCAATGGTCAAAGCTGCGTTTTTCTTGCAGTGAGCTAGAGTGTTGATAAATAAAATCGAAGGAAACTAGTTGAGCCATTGAAAACTTAGGCATGCAGCCTAGAAGAACTGGCCACAGTAGGCCTGAGCGATGGCGAAAGTGGACGGAGCGGCGCCTTATCAGTGTACTAACCACTCCAGAAGGCTGCATCATGGGTCTGTTCATAGTTGTATTCGGTGTGAATCTGTTTATCTACGTACTGTTCGGCCCGTGCGCCTTTACCGCCATCCTAGACGCCACCGGCGCAGCGACGCTAGTTCCATGGTGGTCGGCTCGCGCACTATGCCCGCTTGCCGGACATCGCGACAATATTGGCGGCGTTGATGTTTCCAGTAGAACATCTTATGGTCCCATTGACGTGGTGTACACTTGGGTCAATGGCTCAGATCCAGTGTGGCAGTCTAAAAAGGCGTACTGGAAAGCGGTTGATGCAGGTGAGCCACCACCGGTGGGTTCTTCGCCGGACGGCAGCAGACGCCGCCGAGTAAAGTCGGCACCAGCAAGACCACATTCACCGAATGCTAGCAGCAAGGCTGACAACGGAACAAAAAGCAGCTCGAGCAACAGCAGTGGCGCTAGCAAAGGGCAAAGGCGGCGACTGATGGACGAATATCATGGCGGAAGCGAATTTGACGGCTACCAAGGTGTTGACGACTACGAAGGTCGCCTTGGTGGTCCAGACTACGAGCCTCATGATGTGTACGACGACTATCGCATGTCTCCGGAGTATCAGTCGACGGACTACCGAGCAACTCGCGATGACTATGTTGCTCAGATGGATTCCGAATCGGCGGATTATCATCCACCAGATTACAGTTCTTTCCGAGATGATTACTATCCAATTGACGACGGCGCGGGTTCGGAATACAGGAGGCGTGCAGATTATTACGCTAATCACGGGGATTATCCAAGCACTTTAGATGACTATGGGCGATATGGTAGCGAGGACTACTATCATAACCATCAACGGCATCCTGTCGATGACGAGTGGAGAGTTGACCATGGCAGCCCTGAAGGCATTGAAGACCATACTGGCATTCATTCTGACAATGAGGTACAATCGAGTGTCCTTGGCAATTCTAGTGCTGCGGTTCACGGTGCCTCGTCTGCAAACCAAGATCCTGCCACTGCTGCCGGAGATGCGGCTCAGACCGCGGCCATAGAGGAAGTAGAAGAGGAAGAAGACGAAGACAACCGTGACACAGACAACCGGTACCGAGACTCCAACGAGCTGCTATACTCGCTACGGAGCCTTGAAAAGTACGCGCCGTGGATTCGGCACGTGTATTTGGTTACGGACAACCAGGTCCCGAATTGGTTGGACACTTCCAACCCGCGCATTACGGTCGTGCCCCACGAGGACATTTTTCCGAACAAAAGCCATTTGCCTGTATTTTCAAGCCCTTCCATTGAGGCACATTTGCATCGTATTCCGGGGCTGTCAGAGCGCTTTGCGTACTTCAACGACGACGTATTTCTTGGGGCGCCCACTTGGCCTGAAGACTTCATCGCACTTGACGGCGCTCAGAAAGTAAGCCAGTACCTCATGAGAAACGCCATCTTCCTCTTAATCAAGCTTAACCCTTTCCCTGCTAACACTCGCAACTTGCCTTTCTTATTTCATTTTCTTCGGTTATTCTTTCCCAAAGGTCTACCTAAGCTGGGATGTGCCCAAGTGTAATGACGGATGCAGCGATACATGGCTCGGGGATGGGTACTGCGACAAAAACTGCAACGTCTCCAAGTGTGGGTTTGACTATGGGGACTGCGAGGGCAAACACCCGGGTTCAGACATGGGCTCTCGCCGGAAACGCGGCCGCAAAGGGGGCGTTTCAAAAGGGGGCGGTGACGATCCCACATCGAAATGGGCGCCTCCCAAGAGCTTAGCAACGTGCGCCAAGGCATGCCCTGACAATTGGATCGCTGACAAGGTGTGCGACGCGCAATGCGACACATTGAGCTGTGCTTTCGACGGTGGAGACTGCGGCCTTTCTCGTGTGTGGTCAAGCTTCCCCGGTGCTGTGCTGCCTGCACCGCCTCCTCTTTCCTCGCCACTTGAAACAGATCTGAGCTCTATTGCGAGTAACGAAGTAGACCATGGCGCGGTTGAAAATCACACAGCCGTTCGGAATGGCACTTCACCTCACAGCATAGATCGTTTGAGAGAGGGAAGCCACAAAAACAGCAGCAGCAGTCTGCGTGGTGTGATGGCATTTTGGTCTCTTAGCGCTGAAGAATCTCTCGCTGACTTTCAAACTTCAGGATGCCCAGCGGATCACCCCAATTGCCATGATGCTGTAGCTGCCACAGAGGCGGTTGCATCATCATCATCATCATCAGCAGCAGCAGCAGCAGCAGCAGATGCTGCTGCTGGAATTATCAAGAAGCCGCTTGAAGCGCTTCTTCCCGTACCTTATGGTACTGATGCACTCTATATAAACCTGTCCATGGCGTTTCCTATTGAGGACTACATGTTTGACGATGCTTCCTTTGACACTTACGCAGCGCCTCAGCCGTTAGTACCCACAGCGAATGTGTCGGCCAATACTACAAGTGCTTTAGACTCTTTGAATGCCACTACTCCTGTTGGCGCCATGCCTCCTAAAGGCGGGGGGAATGCCGCTGTAGCAGAGTCAACGCAACAGCCCGAGTTGGAAGTGGTGCAGAACGCGGTCTTACTGAAGCAGCATGCTGTGCTTGTGCTGGTGCTGCACACGCAGGCCCAAGACCATCCCCTCGCTCCACCTTCCAAGACACAACTGCCTGCTAGCGTGGTGGTTACTCTTAGGGCCACATCCACAGCTGACGGGGCTGCACCAAGGGCTGTGCGCTTTCGGATTGAAGTCACAGACAACCAGACAAACACCCATGAAAGCAGCAAGAGTAGCCGCTGTGGTACGGGAAGTCCCACCAATTGTAGCGATAACAGTAGTGCCTACAACGGTACTCAAACTCGCGCCAATGGCAACGAAGGCGAAGCAGTCCCAAAAGGCATTAAAACTGCAAGCAAGTCGAAAAACAAAAACGGCAAGGCAGCTGTTGCTGACGATGACGCTGCCAATTGGTTGGGCCGTTGGCAGCCTTGGCACCGGCCTGTTCACGGCTATGCTACGAGCTGCCTTCCAGCTGCCGCTCCGAGAGCTCGATTCGGGCCACTTGAAGAAGACGGAGAGCATGGTGACGAAACTATGAGTGGTATCAATAGGAGTCTGACTTGGAACGCAAATGTCTTTGGAAATAGTAGTAGCAACATCACTAGTAATGGTAGTGGAAGTAGTAACAGTAGTAGTTTCAACAATGGCAGTAGGGAGGACTCCGCAGCTGCCGTTATTTCATCTGCCCTCCTGGCTCGGCTGGGTCCACCATTGAGTCACCTCAACAATACTGGAAACACTATGATGGGATCGTCGGCTGCCTTGCACAGGGAGGTCATCAATGGCAGATTAGCAGAGCATGGAGGCTTCAAGCTGATTTACGACGGGCGCGTGGACAAACATGGCATGGGAGGGCTCTTTCTGTTGCCTCGGCAGCATGCTACGCAGAACAGTGGGCACAATACTGGTAACAGCAATAGCAGCAGTCTTCTTGGCGCTGTAGGTACCTGGCCTGTAGACCATCGAGTTTGGCAAACGGGCCGATTGACCGTAAGCCAAAGCGGAGGCTTCAATGGTGCCACGAAGCGGCGAAGTTCCGCCGTTGAAGCGATACGAACCACTGCAGCCCACGCATTTCCAATACCCCTCCGAGCTTACACGCACTTTGCGTCCTCGATGAACAGTAGCAGCAGCGGCATGCACAGCAGGAGTAGTACGTTGATGTCGACGTCGGAGCAAGCCACTGCGTGGGGCGTTACACCCAAGGGTGTTAAACCCGATAAAGCCAGTCAATCGAATCATGCCATGCTCGCTGCTATGCACGATAGGTCTACAAACCATACGAGCGCTGTTGAAGGGAGCGCTGCAGCACAACCATGGGCCATGCGACTAGCGCTACCCGAGCCCAAGCGGTCAGGACCACCTCGACAAGAGCACAGCAGCAGCAGCAGCAGCAGCGCATCTGCCAACTCGCAGTGGTATATGGGCCGCGTGCAACTAGACTTAGAGCCCCCTCTAGGGGATGCCATCACGTCAGAGGCGGCGTGCACGGCGGCGGGCTTTGTGTGGGAAGTAGCCCCAAATCCTGCCTTTTTAAGTGCTGCTGCTGCTGCTGCGAAATGCAAGAGTGGCAGTCGCCATGGCTGCAAGAAAGAAGTGCTTGGGCAATGTGTGAGCCATCCCTTAGCTTGCGCTCAGGTGATTGTCGAATGGCCTCCGCTGCCGCACTCGAACGAATGGCTTGAGAAGGAAGCCACTGATTCCAGCAGAAGCCACGGACACAGGCATCACCGCCGGCGACGCCTTCTGGCAACAGTAGAAGCACCTATACCAATTGCTGAACCAGAGATGCCCTCGGCTAAACCTTCCTTGTCAGCTTCTATGCCTGCTAAGAGTGCGCCTGCCTTTGTCTCGAGGCGGCCTATTCGCATGACACCCGACGTCATCATCGAGGAAAGCAGCGCCAGCGAGGAAGACAACCAGAAGAATTATGACGAAATTGCTGCTATCACAGAGGGCAAACATAGCGAAGCACCTGTTCGAAGATCGCTGCTGCGGAAAGGGCATGTGCCGCAGCAACCAGCGAGACTCTCTCATGCCGATAGTTTAGACCATAGCGAGAGTCGTTCTGAAAAGGAGAAGTATGAGAATGGATATTGGGGGCTGCCAGCGCGGTTAGTACCCTCGGCTTCAGCTGTGGGCGAAGCAGCTGAAGAGATATTACTCAGCCAAGATTACGGAAGAAGCAGAGACAGCAGCACTAGGAGAAGAACGAGCAGTAGAAGTAGCAGTAGTAGAAGTACGAATAGTAGCACTGATGATGCTTGGGCGATTCAGCGAGCGAGTTGGTGGGCGAGAATGGCTGGGGGGCTCGCTGGATTGCAATCGGGTCGTCATACATCACCGGCTGACGTAAATGTAGAAAAAGAAGAAGAAGTGGCCTTGTATGCGGCCTCTCAAACCAGTGAGGGCGGTGGTGGTGGTGTCGACAGGAGGCGGTCGCTGCTGATGGATACTTTTGGCGACTCGCTCATTTTCGTGAACCAGCTCTACAACGCCCAGTTTGGCACTCCGGACTCCATGCGCAAGGTGCCTGCGCACATGCCGCACTTCATTGACACCACGGTCATGAAGCAGCTCCAGGCCACCTTTCCCGACCAATGGGACGCCACGTCCACGCACCGCTTTCGGAGCCCGACCGACATGCAGTACGGCTTTTCGTATTTTTACTTCTTGCAAAACCAGGTGCGTCTTAGTTTTATCATTTGCCACGTGTTAAGCACGCATGAGATACTCACAATGTTTCGTATTTCTTTTCAAGTCCCACTTTCTCTATCCATCTCCGTAAGTGCGCCCTTCATCAAACGCAATCCATTCGCGCTTTTCGATCCAACATTACCCTAGCCATGAACCCTTTCATTCCAAACTTGTGTCGCATTTCCATTTCAATAGGCGTCAGCCCGGGATCTGGACTGGGAATCTCTCTGGGAAAAGGAACTCGATGTGGATGGCAGGTGAGAACAATAGACACTGTTTTCTGGAGTTTGGATGATTTCCACGTGCCTCCTTGATTTGTTGCCTCCCTACTCCCACATTCGTAACTTCGAACATCTTTTTATTTTGCGTTCTCTCTTATAGCGGCTTTCTGGATGAAAACGAGCTTTTGACACTCACGTCCATGGCGAAAGGGAAAGAACCAGACGGACACGACGTCGAAGCAATGCGCACTTGCATGACCAACGCAGCGATGGCTGCCGTAGAGTACGCAACCACTGCGGAAGAACACGCTCGAGCTGATTTCGAAGCTGCGTGGAGATACGACGGCAGAGAGGACGACAATGGCAGGCTTTGGCGTTGGGTTGCGAAATTAGAGGCAGCCACGAACGAAGCGTTGCGCCGAGCCGAAAAAGCCCGGCGGCAGTGGTTAGGATTTGACGCGCCGCTGGTAGATCCTTCTTCTGGTGACCTGCTGCTCAGCATTGAAGCCCTGGTGCGGTGCGACATCGCTGTGGAAGGTCTGAGAGACCACGCTCGGAAACCGCCCACGTTTGAGAAAATCACGCACCTGTCGGAAGTGGCGTTTGAAATGATCGGCGACGACTTCAACCGCACCATCGACCAGCTCAACTCCATTCGTGCCCGGAAAACCAAGTTCGTGTGCGTGAACGACGACATGCAGCACCCCACCCCAGACATGGTGGAATTCTTGCAGGCGTTTTACCGGAGTTTTTTCCCGCACCCGAGCCAGTTCGAGCTCCCGCCCGGAAGCGCGCGCAACCCCCCAGGGGTGGGGCCAAAGGGCTTAGCGCTGCGCCGCTGGGTCAAGCGCTGCTCGTTTGCTCTGATAGCGCTCGTTGGTGTCGCGGCTGGCCTTTACTGGTTGGTAATGTTCACCAATCCCAGCGACGAAGATGACGAGCCTCCTACTACCAATGGATCTTCAGTGAATGAGATTTCTATGAAGGCAACGAAGGAAAGCAGGAGTGGGGGCAGTGGGCGTCGCGCGCAAAAGAAGGACTGATGGAGAGTTATTCACTTGGCAAGCACTTGGGCCTAAGAAGAAAATGGCTTCTCCTATCTCGCATCTCGCAGTTCTTATATGGGCCAATTACTAAAATATTATAGTTATAGTACAGGTATCTTCTCGCTTCAAAAATGTTATATAGCCACAACTGAAACTATAAACCATCTATTTTTAACTTCACTACACTAAGGAGCCATTATAGAGACGATAATGACAACAACCCGCTCGAATATCGAATAGGAAATTCAAATGTACATGTGCCCATTGCGACCTCGGCGGTGAGGGGCAACAAGAATCGATTAATCCAACGACTAACGCAGCAGCTGGTCTCTTAAATTGGTGCGATGTATTGCCATAGCCATAGCGACTTCGGACTTCATTAGGCTTTTACGTGTTACACGTGCTCTGGCCCTGGAAAAGATCCAGCCAAGTCCCAGAGCCCCGGCATCTCGCCGCCGTCCCACGGAAGCACGACTGCCAGCGCATCTCTGAGCATTTTTTCGTCGTGCTGCATGAGTTCAGTCCTGCGCTTTGAATCCGCGCTATCACCTTGGGCCACCTCGTCAAAGTCTTGAAACGCTCGGCAAAGTGCCGGGGACATGTTGAATTCAAATAGCCATACGTTCCCGTGCGTGTCTCCCATCCAATCCGCTGAAAAGACTTCGAACTGACGTTTCCCTCGCCTTCCTTTGAGGTTTCCTTTCTCGACTGCCCGCTGAACAACGGTAAGCGTTCCAGCCTTACACTTCTCATACATTTCTGGCCAGTGCCTTCCCCAGCCCTGCGTTCTGGCCGGTGGTTCAGAGTGGCGGTGAATTGTTATCTGTGTGTCGTGCGAGAGATCTTCTGGACTCCATCGATTAGGAGATATGGACAACAGCGATCCTTTGTACGTAAAAATTTCCCAGGAAGAACCATCTGCATCACAAAGGAGGAGCACATAAAACTTGATGTGAACTTTCCGACCATCATCCATAAGCAATGGATCCTTCACGTGCTGCTGTACAACATATCGGCGATCCGTTTTCATTGCTCCAGGTATTAAGGACGGTTTAGAGATTATGCTTATGGCGTTGCCTCCTAAGTTCTTGTCAGCCTCCTTTATAAACCATGGTGAAGTTGTGCTTCCCTCTTCTAAATCATCTGGAGGCTTCTTATCATCCACCCAACATCCATTTTCGAAGCAATACGTTAATGGCATAAAGTCCGTTGCGAATAAGAGAACCTTGTCTTTCTCGTCCAGCCATTCTCTGCCCGCTATATACATGCTCAATTGACTGAATTCAGGCTCATCGCAAAACGCGACGAGTTTCTTACCGAGAGGGCTAAAGTATTCTTTACCCGTTAACATGTCTTCATACCACGGCTGTGTTGGATAACTCCGCCAGTCGGGCCGCTGCAGTAAAAGCTCAATAAACCGTGCACCATGGCCACGGCGACCGCAGTCTGAGCAATAATTGATAGATATCGAGACAGAATCTGAACCTGAGGCAAAATCAACTAATGCTGATCTAGCCTCATTGCCAGCTTGATCAAAAAACTCTCTTGTTGTGCCGCACGCAGAAGATATTGCGTCATTCAATGACGTCACGTCAGCGTAGGTTGGTAAAAAATGTTCCAGCACTGCCTCACGCCTTTTCTCGTTTGCATCTGCGATGCACTCCCGCACAATCGACACTGAAATAGCTTCATCTACGAGGAACTGAGAAGCGCATTGCACTGCAAGTGCGATCCCCGTCACTGTTGCATGCGTAATACTCTCGTTTCTAAGGAGCTCTGCTAATTCGTGAGGGAGATGCTGCTGCCGCCATACTACGCGTTCATTATCTTCGACATTTAAGGGTGTTTCGGAGCCAGCATAACCATTCATGAACCAATGTGCTGCCTTATCACCTAACTTGCCATTCAATCTAGCTAGCGCTCCAAACAATTTGTGATTAGGATCCACTCCAGCGTATCCACTAGGAAAGCGAAGGCCAGAGAAGACTACCAGCCAATTTGATAGCCGGGCTGCCTCTAACAACGGCTTCAAGGCATTTAAGAAAGATTCTCGCTGTTCGACTGAGAGTGAGCTCAAAGCATCTGCTTGTAAGTCGCAGATGACGAGAGCGCGCCGTTCTTGGCGCAGATGTGTCTCCATTATTTTTACCGAAACTGCGATGCGATACGTAGACATGACGGACATCACGACATCACGACGACATCACACAGATCACGCTCATCATCATCGGTGAAGCAGTTTCTCCTCTGTAGGCCTCTGCTGGCGTTCGCCACTCCCATCGTTCGCGTAAATCTACGCACGTACAAGGGTACTAGTTATTAAAGTACCCTTGTACGTGCGTAGATTTACGCGAACGATGGGGAGTGGGCGTTCGCATCACAACCTCAAACCTCTACAGTCCATATAAGCCATGCGCCTCTCTCGTTCGCTCGTTTGTTCCTCTAAATCACCCGCCCATCATTCAGAGTTCCAGTGGCCTTGTAGATTACCCCTTTTCGGATGCCTGGATCTGGCTCGCATTGAGTGGGTGTGGAGTTTATAATTCGGGATTTAGCACACAACACGGGCCCCTCGTCGAGGGGCCTGAATTGGAGGGCCAACAGGCAGAAATACGAAGTTCAAAGCGACACAGCTTATCCCGTGCACTTTTCTATCTCTGTTAAATATATTTCCGTGATTATACATTTGGAGACGGCTTTGCTTTCTGATTAATATTCCCATTGCGCACCCCGCCATCGCCATGTGTCTGTGCCGGCAAATCGGCAAAAGCCAATTCAGATAACTATCAGAATTATTCCTATGACCTCTAGTAAATTTTTTTTGTTTATGTGTATGCTCTTCATTCCATTCCAATCGACGCAGCTGCCAATTAACAGGTAGGCTTTTCTATGTGCATAATAATAATTAGTTAATTAGTAGACTAGGCCAGCAGCATCGCCGCAGTGCCGTCATCGAAGGCCACCAGCGCCAACGGCAGATTTGGATGGGTAGCTAACGCTGTAACGGGTGCAGCACCACCACCTACGTGGCTGCTCCCGTGGCTGCCTCCACCCGGGTTGGGCCACGATCGGTGAAGCAAAGGGTCAGCTGGGGCCACTGCCAACGCATTTCCGTGCTTGAGCGGCAGGTAAGCACTGCTGACGCGCGGGGTTTCAGGTGCTGTCGCTTCGTTGGTGCTGGTCAAGGAGCTGTCAGTCTGAAGAGAAGAGGCGGCGTTAAAGTCAGAGTCTGCGATGGAATGGCCCCGCTTCAACAGAGGTGCTGATAGAAAGCCATCTGCTGCGAGCATGTTCTTCGCAAGCGGCATTTGATAAAAAGGTAGGGCTGGTCGTCCGCCTTCTCCATTACCACCATAACCACCACGCCGTCTCCTAGTCGCTCGAAGAAGCTCTAAACAAGGCCTGAATGGGGATTTCTTTTTGTTGCCGCTGGTGCTCTCCTCAGCATTAGCCCTAGAACCCCATCCACAACCGCCATCTCCAACTCCTGCCCCTTTGCTAGCAGCAGCGGGTAAGGCTAGCAACAGCTCCATGCTGGCGCCAGTGGCGGAGCTGCATTGCAGCAGCGCTGTAGGTGCCGGCCGAACACCGCCGGAACAATGGCCGTGCTGGTCCCAAGAGGGATGACCGTAGCCACCAGATTGCTGCACTGTGAGTGAGTCCGCCGTGCTTTCAATATCTCGAGAAGGGGGCGATGGAAGGTACGCAGCGCGGACAGAGTGGACCGCGAGTAAACTCCCTCCTCGTCCTCCAGGCATGCACACGCCTTTGCTTCTGTTGTTGTTGTTGTTGCCGCCGCTGCCGCTGCTGCTGCTGTCACTATTGCCGCTGTTCCAAGACAACTCGAAATCCGCAACCCAGCCATTGCGAAGCCCCACTGTAAGCAGGGCCGCATGATCATCGAGGCTGCTACTGCTTCTGCTACTTCTACTGCTGCTGCTATTGTGGCTTCGCAACGAGAGGACTCCCGCCCATTCTCGTGAGTGTTCCGCCAGTTGGCGCAGCTTGTCATTGCCGTTGCTGCTGCCACAATTCTCTTTCCCGTTCGAACGGGTAAAAGCTGCAGTATTGCAAGCGATTGGCCGAAAGAGGGAATGGGGTGCGTCTAAAGTGGCTACCAAGAGGGGCTGTTTGCATGCGTTGACACCGAATGCTTTGCTCGCTGTCAGTTGCGCACAGTCCCACACCGTTATTTGCCCGTCAGCGGAGCCGGCTACCAGCAGCCGCCGCCGCGAGTTACCACTGTTGCGACCTTTGCTGCTCATGCCGTTGCTTTTGCTGCTGCTGCTAGTGCTTGAGGTAAAAGCTTTGGTCTTCGCTTTGGTTGCCGCAGTCGCCGATGGCATGGATGTGTTGGTCGATGACGACGACGATGACGACGGCGGGACTGATACAGAGGTCCTCGACGCTACGAAGGGCGACGAAGAAGGTAAAGTCGAATTAATGGGTCCCTCCAAGGAAACCCCACTCTTCTCTACATCGTCACTTAGTGGTGGTGGCGGTGCGAGCCAGCTTCCAAGACTGCCAGATGCACCAACTGTTCTTTGCTCTGCTTTCATTTTAATACCTCCACCTAAGCGCCCACCACTGCCACTACTGGTCTTGCTGTTGCTTCGGGTTTCGGACAGGGCCCGCTTCACACCCGGCAAGCCGCCAGTCAAAGCTTTGCTCCCTGCGGCAGGAGTGGCGCCGTTCAGCCCTCTTTCTCCGATTCCTCCCTGTAGCTTCGCGGCCTTGAGCCCCACGGCCTTCTTGAGCCCCCCGGTGGTTCCGGCTTTCGCCGTGGCAGACGATGCCATCAACTTCTGGCTGCCTGTCAACGAGCCTAGCAATGTGGTATTGGCGGACAATCCACTTGTTTTGGGCACTTTTGCCAGCCCACGAGCTGCCGCGAGCCCAACCAGCGGCGCACTGCGTTTGGGTGTAGCTGCTTCGGAGACCTCTTCCTTCATCGAAAGCGAAGATGAGGATGAAGACAAAGAAGCGGCAGTTGCCTCAGGAACTTTGTTGTTGTCAAGAGGTAAAGTTGAGGCATCTAGGTTACTCGGGCATGCAACAGGTTCAGCTGACGAGAGTGCAGCAGCTGGCGGCGATAGTTGTTGCTGATTCTCCGTAGGCGGTGGTTGGCAAGGTTGAGGTCCAACCCACGCCAGTGCGGTGACAGGTGCTGGTGGCCGACCGTCGATGCCTTTCACTTGCACCGTCCAGGTGGGCTTCATTACTTCCTGTTTTGCCTCTTCTGGTGGGTCGAGAAGACTTCTGCCTTCGGTGTGAAGTCTCGCTGGCCATAGCCTAATGTGCCCGTGCGCGCTGCCCGCAATTAAAGCAGACGACGCCGAGGGTATCGACCTACTATGCGGACCACGCATGGTTGGCTCGACCGTAGAAGAGCTCGTCGACTCGCCATCGTAGAGCAGTGAAGTGTGGCCACCGCTGTCCGACCGACCCGTAGTTGCGGGCATTAGGACCCGCGCAGCAGGCGCACTTGGCAGCGTGCCCATGGCCCCGTAAGCAAATTGTTCGCCGTTTGATCCTCCATTGCCCCCGCCAGCCGCAGCAGCTCGGCGTGCATTTGCCCAATTCTCTGCAGCTTCTGCCGCGTCGCTCAAGCGGAACACGCGAACCGTAGCGCTTCGTCGCAAGGCCACCGCAATTTCGTCGCTTCCAGGAAAAGGATCAAACACGATTGCCGAAACTTCGTCGTCCACGACGTTGTTGTCGCCGAGCGCGCTCACTCGAGGCACCGTAAAGGGCAGGATAGGGCACTCGGTGTCAGAGTTGCGGCTTGTGTTTGCCGTGTTGTTACCGCTATCGTTTTCAGGAGCAGCCGTAGTTCGAAGACGACTGGCCGTCGCACCGCCAGGTGTACCGCGGCGCCGCGAAACGAATAAATCAACATCATAAATACTGAACGCAGGGCCAGGTCCGCCAACTGCCACTAGCTCACCCTTGTCGCCGCCGAATGCCATACAACTTGGCCCACGGCGGCCATTGCTCACCCCGAAATCGAGGGCCGCGCCACCCGTGAGGCCGCTGTTGTGTGCACCGAGCCAGATGCGCTCGAGTCCAACGCGGGCAGTGAGCAAGCGCCCCGCCCACGCTGGCCCTGCCCCGCTCGACCCCACACCGCACGAAGCAGCCGAGACGGACGGCAACACCGCACGCGTCGACCCGCCACTGCACCGAGGGCGGCCGAGCTCACGAGCTCGCAAGGCGCCGAGAAACCCTCGCGGCGTGGGCCGTGCTGCTGAGGTTGCTGAACCGCGGGGCTTCCGCTGGATTGGCCGGGTGTAGGATGTTATGTCGCTTTGCATCAAAGTCCGTGGAGCAGAGGAGCCGTCAACACCAGTGCTATCATCAAATTCGTCAATTTCGTCGGGATCACTGACGCTGCTGCCGCTGCTATGATTATGGCCTGATTCGATAGAGGTCTTCATACTAGCTTCGACTTCAGACTAAGATGATGCAAAGAAGTGAAAATTAAGAAACTCTGCGAATAGCTCACTGCCCATTCAAGTAACCCAAAGGATAGGAAAGTACCACTACTAATTCTCCTCGAGTGATATTGTGTGTTCTCGGCTAGTATTCGCACTTGCCGCTTTGCCTCTGTGTCTACGACGGTTAGGTTTCGTTGTCATGTTGTCGTGCTCAGTGCTCAATGTAGCTCAACAATCTCGTTTGAAAATCGTTCGTGGCCCTGTTGATTTCTGAATCTCACAGAACAGAAGAACAGAAGAACGGACGTACTTATAACTTACTTTCTTATAACTTAAAAGTAGCTACAGCGCTACAGCAGCTTCTGAAGTTCTTAAGGAGCTTGCACTAGCGAGCTATTGTAGCGAGAGAGCTAGAAGCGAGAGACTTTCAGCTTTAGGAAGAGGATTCAGTTTAAAAAGACTTAGTGGATCTGACTTAGTTAAAAGCCAACCATGCGCTGTAGCTTCGATCGTTCTTAGAGCAGTAATAGTGATTACAAACATTGGGGAGGAGTATGGAGGAATTTGGCAAAGCGGGCGTGTACGATTGGCTTATCGAATACGAGGACCTTGACGCTTACTTGCAAAAGTACTTGACTGAAGCCCATGGGGCTAGCAGTGGTGGCGCTCATCTCACCTCGTTGCCCGTGTGTGTGGTGGGGTGTGGCACTTCAACGCTTTCTGAACGCATGGCTGCATCGACATGGTGGTCGCCAGGCCGCACGGTGACTGAATGACATAGCACTCGCCTGTAGCTCCGACATTACCAATCTAGTGTTCTTACTGTGCTTATTTTAAGTTTCTTACGTTGTAGCCGGCTATCTAACACCCAACTCTTTTACTTTACTAAATCAGGTATTGTCGGCTGATTATGATGCGGGTGTGATAGCGCACATGGCAAAGCGCACTGCGGGCAATGCATCGCTTCAATGGGCTACGGTGTGTTGTCTGCAAACTTCACTTTTTTTGAGTCGAGCCATCTCAATCAATCTCTGAATCCGTCTTTGAATTTCCCCCCGTCAATCCTACGTACCCCTACCCCTGTATATATTAACCACTCAGGTTGACTTTAGTCGTGATTTAGACCAGCCCCACGCAGAGGTGGCAGAAGGTATGGTTCCAGGAGAATGTGCGACGGCCCTAGTGGCGGGTGGGTTCAGCGGTGTCGTAGACAAGGGTACATTAGACGCCATGTTGTGCGAAGGCCTCGGCGGAAATAATGACGACGACGACGACGACGACGATTTCATGGTTGACGGCGGTGGCGATGGTAGCAGTAGCAGTGGCACCTCAGCGTCCGCGTCAGCAGCCCTGCTGGTAAATGCAGCGCGCTTACTAGCCCCTGGCAGCGGTAAAATGGTGCTTGTGTCCCTGCACCCACCGCAACTGGTTGCCAAGCTTTTAGCCGTTGAGGCTCTCGGCTTCGATGCCACTAGTCTCAGTGTGCATGTTCTGCCGCACAGCGCTACTGCTCCAAGTGCTGCTGCAGCTGCTACCAGCGTAGAACTGGTGGAAGCCATTGGATCTTTCGTAGGATCTGCTGAAGGACGCGCGACTTCGGCAGCAGGCTCAGGGGACAATTATTACGACCGTCTGCCCAACGCCTTGGCTACTGGCGAGCACACCTTGGCTGTGATCACACGCAGCGCGGTACCTTGGGAAGAGCTTATAAACAATGCAGCAGCGCACTCAACAACTTCTGCGTTTAGCCACAGTGCTTTTCCGTCACCACCACCAGCAACAGCAACGGCAATGAATCGGCCTCCCACGATGCAGCTGCGAGTTGCCGTGGAAGCCGTCCACCAAGTGGTTTTAGACACGTGGTTCCGCGAGCAGCAGCCGCTCCTCACCCCTGAACGTCAAGCCGCCCTCGAGGCGGCCTGGGCAGCGGCAGTTGCTGGAGTTGGAGCCTTTGGCAATGCCCATAGAGCACTACCACTGCCACCACCGGTTGACAGTTGCCAAGAACTTGCAGCAACGGCAACATCGGCGACAATGACAACAACAACGCAGCAGCTGGAAGCTCGCCTCGGACTCCGCGCAGCTTACGAAGCGATGTTTTTGGCTGAGGAGCGTGCCGAGTACGAGTTTGATGACTTCTTGGAAGACTTTCAGAGCGGAAAGTCTGCCGAAGAAACGAGCGGTGACTCGACCACTCTATCGCTTGCTGATGCAATCGAATTTTTACGCGCGAATCAATGAAGTGAAGATAGTGTCAGAAAAGGTTTATTGTTGTTGGCAGAGGTCACCATATAGCGAAAAGAGAACTCGGAACTCCCAAGGCATAAGCCTTTATTCCTTTATCACGTCCAAATGATAATTAACGACCAGGGGCCAGGGGCACATCCCACGTAGACATCCGAAATCCGCATGAAACTAGGATTTTTGAACGCACTTCGACTTCCGACTTCCCAGTTCCAGGCAGTGTAGGTTTAGGGGTCTCCCAGATATCCGATATCGAACAGATGGCCCAGCTGGCCCTTCGCTTGAACTTCGTTATTTCGTCTACATCAGGAGACATGGCTTTATCTCGGAAGTGAAATGAAAATGAAAATGCTCTCTTCTGGTCAGAACAGAACCCGGCGCTTTGTATTGACCTGAAGAAGCATTATGACAAGACGCAGGCCTTGCTGCCATTCGTTCTATTCAGCTCTTTCATCAGAAACCAGGGGCGTTTAGACGAGTGGGCAGGGCACCAAAGGTCTCCTTCCTCCTTTTGCAAGACGTCCAGTTGCTCCAAGAAATCCGACCAGTCGAGTTCAGGGTTCGGCAAGGACTTCGCTGGCTCTCCAAGGATTAACTTGACGAGCTCAAACAGCTCGCTCCTCGCCAGGGCTCGCTCGTCAATCAGGTCGAAAATTTTGACCGAAGTGCCCCATTCTCGAAGCCGGTGCAAAGGTGGCCCGTAGGTAAGCCACGGGCAACGGCCAATCACCTGGGCTGCTTCGCCACTCAAGTCGTCGAGAACGTCCATATCGAGCTCAAGCTCTTCGTCGACGCCGTTCCAATACTCGACTACGTCATCGTCATCGGTGCAGAGCCGAATCACGATCCACACTGGTACGTCATGTAACGGCCTGAGAGCCTCCATGACGTCACCGTCTGAAGCTTGGCCGTCGGACGCAATCACCAGGCAAACCCGCTGCCCGTTGGCTCGAAGCAGTGGAGCATCAGCAGCAATCTCAGCGCACACGTCTCGAATTTGAGCACAAAGTGGAGTTCGACCCGTTGGTGAAGAATCAATGAGCCTATCAATTTGAGACATTTCTCGAACTGAAGCCGCATCGTCAGACCCAATCTAAAGAACAACACACATCAGGCTTTCAATTGTCAGCAACATATTTTGTGTATGGGCTGTTCAAATAGTTCAAAAAAATACTGCGCAAGTGTACGGTTATAAAGTGGCTTATTACCGTAGTACCAACTCGAACAGTTTGAGACCCGCCCCGATTTGGCTGGTTGAGTAAGCGAAACTCAGTGTACGCGCCAATTTCCACTGAGAGCTGAGCGTGCCAGCGAATGTTTTCGCCAAGCTCTTCCCAGCGCGAACACGTCACCATACCTTGCCGGCCATCGGAACCATGCACTAGCTTATGCCCATCAACAGTCATCATGCTTGCTGAATTGTCAACGATCCAGAAGCGCTTCGCGAATTCAGATGCTGAACGCACAAACTCTCTCGTGATTCCATTTGGCATACCCATTTTCTGCACGAGCATGGTCTGCTCTTCCTCAGATCTTCGAGACACTGCAGCTCCGGCAGCAGTGTAATCTGTTCTTGTTCTAACGGGCGCTGAAGCATCGACCAAGGTCGCAACTTCGGGAAGCATAGCAGTTGCGTAAATGGGGCTTTCACTTGCCATCGTTGGTCGGATTGAGAGGGGTTCTACAATGTTCGGGTTTCAATTGTTTTTTAATATCAGATGCGCGCGTAGTACTATGGTATTCAATGCTCTAGACTCTTTTCTCGAAAGTTATTAGCGGTGGCGGTTTTCTTGCTTTTGCAGCCTTTGTGAAGAGTTGAAAGTTAGGCATGTGGCCGTCAAGCTGGCTAGCTAGTAGAGCTGTGAACAGATCTCTGTCTACGCGCAAAAACGTGGTGATGAGTTCAGATTGCAGAAGATTGCTGATACTCCCGTGTAGTGTTCTGTGTTCTGTGTTGATGTTCTGTAGTTTGAGACAGGTCCCAAAGGGCCGGAATTAGAAGATAGGTCTAGTTTGCGCTGCTTTGCTCTTCCCCGAAGGGCCTGTCTCAGAAGGCTAACAGATAGAGAAGAAAAGCAAAGCAGCGCAAACTAAACCTAAGAAGCTAATCAAACGCACATTTATTATTGTCATTTTTTGAGACAGGCCCCGAAGGGCCGGAATTAGAAGACTAACAGGTAGAGAAGAAAAGCAAAGCAGCGCAAACTAGACCTAAGAAGCTAATCAGGCGCACATGCCCGAGTGGCCATGGATTTTTTTCCCAATGGCAGTATAATCAAAGGGATTACATCAACTGGGAGCGAAACGACCCCCCCAAAAAAACTCAGTAGACTTGCATGCCAGCAACTTACTGAATTCTCATTACGCCACTGGTGGAAGCACATCTCTCAACCACAACACGATCCTGGGAAACGTTGAAGTGGGCTTACACGACGCCGGTGTTCCTTTCAAGTCCACCGGATCTACTAATGGACAAGGCACCAAGAACATCTTCCAGCGACAACTTCCTGAAAGCGGCTCTTCACTCGAGAAAACAAACAAAATCATACCAGATCTTGTGATAAGAGCCTCTCATTTATCAGGTAGCAATGGTGTCGATTGCGACTTAGACGGTGCAAACCAATTTTTGGACTTCAGGTCGCTACAAGGCCTTTCACACTACGAGAACACCTCTACTATTCCCGGGGCAACTCTGTACAAAAGGCAAAAAGCTGTCAACAAAGAGTACCACGATCGTACAAGGAAGCTTGACTCGACAGGAGCTGCATGGCTCGCAGCAAGATCAGAGAGGCCCAATAGAGAGCGAACTCAATGAGTACGGCCAAAAAAGGGGTCGTGTTCTTGCCCCAGTCACTGGCCGATACGGGGGTGCTTCCTCTGATCTCAGCCTCATTTTGGACCTCGTCGCTCGGGAAATGGCTCGCAAACACACGGCTTTTTACAACATTGGCTTTTCAGAAGCCAAAGCCTTGTTCAGTCATCAGCTTGCACGCAAATGGGGCCACGCAATTGCTCGGGGATGGGCGACTCTTCTTCTGGATCGGAAAGAAGTTCTGCTTAATCTGATACTGGTTTTACTTATGATAAGATGGAGGGAAAGTATTAAACTAACAAACAGAAAGGCCCAGAACAAAGTGTTCTGGGCAGTTGTTCTGGACGCTGACCTCCACGGAGAACTGATTACGTTCAGGCTCGAAAGATTAACTTAAAATGGGGTTGACAAAGACAATACAGTTGATACCCGCGAGGACTTACTCATGGTGGGGAGATGTGCTGGGATACGTCTGGGCAACAATAACCTCCAGCCAGGCGAATTTGACGCCACCCCTGTTGTCACAAATGAAGATGATGTTTCAACAGAGTCCGACTTGGTCGGTGACCAAGTCCCCGAAAATGTTACTACCAGGCGTAGTAGTGGCATGGCCGG
>Ga0307982_1000270_pt1 | contig 40258 bp, 37 predicted proteins | sample OrgLakmetagen989_FD_201847 | JGI IMG/M metagenome (GOLD analysis project Ga0307982, IMG submission 201847) | Saline water microbial communities from Organic Lake, Antarctica - #989 | ecosystem: Environmental > Aquatic > Non-marine Saline and Alkaline > Saline | place: Antarctica: Organic Lake... | reverse complement strand
GCACTGTAATGAAGACGAAGTCGAAATGAAAGTGATTGAAAAGCCCGAGCGCGAGAGCTAAGCACTGTAATGAAGACGAAGTCGAAATGAAAGTGATTGAAAAGCCCGAGCGCGAGAGCTAAGCACTGTAATGAAGACGAAGTCGAAATGAAAGTGATTGAAAAGCCCGAGCGCGAGAGCTAAGCACTGTAATGAAGACGAAGTCGAAATGAAAGTGATTGAAAAGCCCGAGCGCGAGAGCTAAGCACTCTTTTTAATTTTTTTACTTACTTAAGAAATAAAGCCCATATTGCTCGTTGAAGTGAAGTTCGCATATTTTTCTTCATCAAATTTTCTATAATCCTAAGTAGAGCTCGAGTCAGTTTTTAGTTGAAATCGAACGTTTAATCTACTACATTAAACTAACTCAGTTATTTTGCCGGATTAAGAAACTTTTTTTATTTCTTTTCTTGTTTAAGCGATGGATTTCCAGAAAATTGTTTTGAATTCGTTTTTAATCATGAGGGCAGCTAAAAGCTGCGTTCCTTACAGCGACATCACTCGGAATCAAAAATACCTTTACTCGATTCTCTTTCGCTATTCCAAAACAGTTTAGTATTCTATTTACCTTTCCGAGAATGCGTTTATCAAGTTTTGCAGTACTTTGTTGATTTCATATTTTATGTTTATAGATGAGCTCATTATCCAATCTAACTTCTCAAATGAAAAACGCTGTTAAATCAAATCAAAAGTTTGTTTACTTTCCTAAAACATCTTCAACCTCTAATTTTTTGAAGGTTTTGTTTTTCGAAGGATTTGTTTCTGGTGTCGTTGAAATTCGTTCCGGCAAAATTCTAAAGATAATCTTAAAGTATGATTCAAGTGGGAGTCCTGCCTTCAAAGAAATTAAGGTATTTCCTGCTTCAAACAGAAAATTTGATTTGTCTTATCCACAGGTAGTTAAAGCAAGTGGTGGTTTTATGAATTTTGTTCTTACTACGAATGCTGGTATTCTTACAAATAATACTTGCATAAAACGCAAAATTGGGGGAAATTTACTTTGTTCCATTATTTAAGGAAAATGAAAAATAAGAATATTTTTAAAACATCCTTTAAAGTTCCGACTACTGTTAAGTTTCAAATTAGACAGAATTTACTTTTTTTGAAAGGTTCTGAAGGTTCTATTTGTTTAGATATTTCTTTTCTTAACGATAAGACATTAAATCCAATTAATAAAAGGATGAAGTTTTCTTCGTTCTTTCGTCACCTTCAAAAATCTGTTGTTGGTGCTTCTTTAGGTTTTGTTGTTCGTTTGGTTTTCGTTGGTGTTGGATTTCGAGTAGATTCTATCCAAAAAAATTTTATCAAGCTCAGGCTAGGTTTCAGTCATTCTGTTTTCATTAAAACTCCAAGTTACATTGAAGTCTTTGCTCCTCAAAAAACGTCTTTAGTTCTTAGTTCATTTGATGAGCAATTATTAAAAGAATTTTCCTCAAAGGTTTGTTCTTTTAGAGTACCGGATGTATATAAAGGAAAAGGAATCCTCTATAAAAACCAAACATTGATTCTAAAAGAAGGTAAAAAAAAATAATACACATGAAATCTATAAATAATAAGAATCATAACTATAGTTTGATTTTATCAAAAGTTTGTTTAGGATCTTCCATTTCTCTTTCGGATCCAAGCAACTTCAACTCTTTGCTGGGTTATCGAGAATCCCTTTTTTCGTTTCTCAACCCTTCTTCCTTTCAATATTCTTTAAAGACAGGGTTTTCGTTTGTAGAATTTTTCTTGAAGCACAGATATAACGTCCTTTTCATTATTAATTTAAAGGATTCAGTACTTCTAAATAAATTTCAAAGGATCTGTAAGCAAAAAAACTATTTTTTGTTAAAAGACTCTGAAATTTCTTCAGGGTTTTTAACAAATAAGAAAACTTCGAACCTCTTGATAATCACATTATTCCTAGACCACCGAAAAACTGAATTGATACAAAAAGAATCTTTATTGACGAATGTTCCTCTAGTTTCTTTTAACGATCTTACTTCAAATAGATTCTCAAGTTCTATCGCTATCGCTGGATCCTATTCTTCGTTATTATCTAGAAATCTAGTGCTGTCTCTGTTATCTGTTTGTCTAAAACAAAAATTTGATTATAAAAGTGATGCGACCTAAGCTAAAAAAATACTTGAAAGCAGGAATTTACATAACAAAAAAAAATCAAGCTCCACTTTCTTTGAAAAACAATGAAATAAAGTTCTTCTCACCAGACGCTATTTACTTGAATTCTAGGGGTAGCATGAAAATCAAAGAATCTTTTAAAACTTCTATCTTAAATCGTCGAAAAGTAAAGTTACTTTTGTCATTTACACGAACTTCACTTTTGAAAAAATATCTGAATAAATGTCGAAATAATAGGAAGAACTCTTTGCGTTTTTCCAGAGAATTAGAATTTTGTTCTTCGTTAGAAAAACGGCTAGACATTTTGTTATATCGACTAGGCTTTGTTACTTCTATTTCTGAAGCTAGACATATCATTTCTCACAAGAAAGTCAAGATAAATAATATTCCAAACACTTCGTTCTCTCGTTTTTTAATGAAAGGTGATGTTGTTACGTTTGTACCTTCAGTTCAAGCCTACATAAAAAAGCGTTTAACAAAAGAAATCAGTTCTAGAGATTTCTACTTCAATACGTTTGAAAATCTAGAAATTAATATAAAGACTCTTAAGATAGTAGTATTGACAGAAAAGTTGAGAATATCTCAACAAATCCAGCATTATTCTTCTTCTTTAAACTGGAACAATATTTTGAACAGTTAATAGAAGCCTAAAACTTTAAAGTATCGTTTTCATAAGTTTAGATAATTGTTTTGAAGGGGTGATTGGCTCAATGGTAGAGCGTCCCGCTTACAACGGGAAGGTTAATAGTTCGAGTCTGTTATTACCCACCAGGTAAATAGTTCAGTTGGTAGAATGTTGGTTTCCAAAACCGAAGGTCGTGAGTTCGAGTCTCTCTTTGCTTGTTTTCTACAAAAAGATTGGATGGATGATCGAGTGGTTTAAGGTGTTAGTTTTGAAAACTAATATGTTTAAAAGCATCGTGGGTTCGAATCCTGCTCTATCCGGTTTCTATAAATCTTTCATTAAAAATGTATTTAAGTATTGTTTTTCTACCCTTCTTAGGCGCACTCTTGGGAGGATGCTTTGGAATCTTTCTGGGTCCTTGGGGTTCAAGCATCATAACAACTAGTTGCGTAATTTTAAGTTTACTTTTTTCTCTATTTGCTTTTTTCGAGGTTGGTTTTTGTGAATCACCTTGTTTTATCAAACTATCACCTTGGTTTAATAGTGAATATTTTTGCGTTGATTGGGGATTTCAGTTCGATAGTCTAACCGTCGTGATGCTAATCGTTGTGACAGTTATTTCTAGCCTGGTTCATTTATACTCTACCGAGTATATGTCTCATGATGCACACTTACCTCGGTTCATGTCTTATCTATCTCTTTTCACTTTTTTCATGCTGATTTTGATTACTGCTGATAATTTTATTCAGCTTTTCGTTGGTTGGGAAGGGGTAGGATTGTGTTCTTATCTATTGATCAATTTTTGGTTTACCCGCATACAGGCTAATAAAGCAGCTATCAAAGCAATGATAGTAAATCGTGTGGGTGATTTCGGTTTAGCTTTAGGTATCTTTACAATCTATATCACTTTTAATTCTGTGGAATACTCTACTGTTTTTGCTTTAGTTCCGTTGTTTGAAAATGATGTTTTTACTTTTTTTGGTTTTACCTTTCCATTGTTACCTTTAATCTGTTTTCTTTTGTTTATCGGGGCGATCGGGAAATCCGCTCAGCTGGGTTTACATTCTTGGTTACCTGATGCTATGGAGGGACCTACTCCAGTTTCTGCTTTGATTCACTCGGCTACTATGGTTACTGCTGGAGTCTTTCTATTAACAAGGTGTTCACCTCTTTTCGAATATGCTCCTACTGCCTTATTTATTGTTACTGTTCTTGGTTCTGTTACAGCTTTTTTTGCTGCCACTGTAGGTCTTTTACAAAATGATTTGAAGCGTGTTATTGCTTATTCAACCTGTAGTCAGTTAGGTTACATGATTTTTGCCTGCGGTGTTTCTAATTATTCTGTTGGAATATTTCATTTAGCTAATCACGCCTCTTTTAAGGCTCTATTGTTTTTAGGTGCTGGTTCTGTGATTCACGCTGTAGCCGATGAGCAGGATATGAGAAGAATGGGAGGTCTAAAGCGGTTGATTCCTTTCACTTTCACTGTTATGCTTATTGGATCTCTTGCTTTGATGGGCTTTCCTTTCTTAACTGGTTTCTATTCAAAAGATGCTATCTTAGAAGCGGCTTTCGCGAAATATACTACTGCAGGACACTTTTCATATTGCTTAGGTACTTTCGCGGCTTTCTTTACGGCTTTTTATTCTATGCGTTTGGCTTTCTTGACTTTCTTATCGGAGCCAAATGGTTTTAAGTCTGTTGTCTTTGGTGTTCACGATTCTCATATAAGGATGTCTTTGCCTTTGCTTATCTTAACTTTTCCAAGTGTCTTTTTTGGTTATCTATCACATGATCTTTTTATTGGTTTGGGAACAGGGTTTTGGAATAATTCAATTTTTAATTTACATACAAATTTGAATGTTGTTGATGCTGAATTTGCTCCTCAATTTTTCAAGCTTTTACCAGTTTGTTTAAGTATTTTTGGTGCATCATTGGCTCTTTTCCTTTACACTTTTTTTTCTAAGGATCTTTATCTTTTTAAAACATCTCTTGTTGGAAGAAAACTTTATACTTTCTTGAACAAAAAGTGGTTCTTTGACAGGTTTTATAATGAATTTATAAATCAAGTCTTTCTAAACTTTGGATATCACGTTAGTTATAAAGCTATTGATCGCGGTTTTATTGAAATGGTAGGACCTTATGGTTTATCTAAAACTGTTTTAATGAAATCTCGAGTCTTATCAAATCTTCAAACAGGTAGTGTCTATGATTATTCTTTGTGGATTTTTATAGGTTTTATATCTACTTTTCTGATGGTAGAGATTGTTCTTTATTTCCCCTTTTTAATTGATCCAAGCCTAATTCTTCTTTTCTTCATAACTTTTTTTTTCAATCAAGAAAAAGATTTTCGCCCTTCGTTGTTTTCGCACTAAATAAATCTTTTCACGCCCTCATACTCTTGAGGAGTTAGTCTCCTAAAAGTACTTTTTCGTCTCATGCTTTGTCTGTTTCCAATAGATGAGCCCAAAGCAGCTTTTATATGCTTAAAAAGATTTGTGTTATTACAGAAAACAAAGAAGTGTTAAATATATCTTTCGTTTTAACTAGAAAAAGAGGAGAGTATCTCCTTTTAAATAAATCAGATTTAAAATTATGTCTTATTTCATGTTGTACGCGTATTAGTCTTGATAAATCCGATGATGAATTTTTATGTTTCAATTTTCCAGATTTCGAATCTACTACCTGCACTGATTCTCTTACCTTTATTAGGTGCGGTCACTCTTTTATTAGTTCCTTCTCGAAATACAGACTTTATCAAAAAATTTGGGTTAGCCACCTCATTTTTTACATTCTTCCTTTCTCTTTTTCTGTGGTTGTTTTTCGATTGCAATTGTGTTCGATTTCAATTTGTTTATGACTTTGTTTGGATTTCGCCAGCCAATCTAAACTTTTCATTTGGTGTTGATGGTATTTCTGTCTTTTTCGTTCTCCTTACCACTTTACTTATCCCATTATGCCTTCTAGGCAGTTGGAATAGTACCGTCAAGCTTCATAAAGAATATGCTATCGCTTTTCTTTCTATGGAGGCTTTCTTGATATTTGTCTTCACTGTTCGTGATTTACTTTTATTTTACGTTTTTTTTGAGAGTGTTCTTATACCAATGTTTATTATCATTGGTGTTTGGGGGTCACGTGAACGAAAAATAAGGGCGTCTTATCTTTTTTTCTTCTATACCTTACTTGGCTCGGTTCTGATGTTATTGTCGATCCTGTACATCTATTTTGAAGTTGGAAGCACAGATTATGAAACTTTACTGCTACATCCATTCACTTTTTATGAGCAGCGCTTTATTTGGTTAGCTTTTTTTGCTTCCTTTGCTTCTAAAGTTCCCATGCCTCCGTTTCACATTTGGTTGCCAGAAGCCCACGTTGAAGCTCCTACCTCTGGTTCCGTGGTGTTAGCAGGAATTTTGTTAAAGCTAGGAAGTTATGGATTTTTACGCTTTTCATTACCTTTGCTTCCGGAAGCTTCTCTATATTTTACTCCTTTGATTTTTTCTTTAAGTATTTTAGGAGTGATTTATACGTCTTTAACTGCTATTCGTCAAACTGATTTAAAAAGAGTCATTGCTTATACTTCAGTTGCTCACATGAATTTAGTTATGCTGGGTTTGTTTAGTTTTAATGTTGTTGGTTTAGAAGGAGCTATTTTACAAAGTCTTAGTCATGGTTTTGTTTCTAGCGCTCTTTTTTTGATTATTGGTGTTGTGTACGATCGACATCATACGAAAATGATCAAATATTATAGTGGTCTGGTTCACTTAATGCCGATATTCACTACTTTTTTCCTAGTTTTCACTATGGCAAATATTGCTCTGCCTGGAACTAGTAGTTTTGTTGGGGAATTTTTGATCTTATCTGGTATTTTTAAGATGAATACAAGTGCAGCGTTTTTTGGTGCTCTTGGTATGATCTTAGGTGGTGGATATTCTTTGTGGCTTTTTAACAGAGTTGTTTACGGTAATCTGAAGATTCAATACTTATCAAATTTTCAAGATTTAAATCTAAGAGAGTTTTTCATATTCTTGCCTCTTCTTACCGGAACCTTTGTCATGGGAATTTATCCAGAAATGTTTTTAGTTTTGATTCATGGAAGTGTTCAAAATTTGATTTCACAAATTGTTTAATAATCTCAACGTCTTTTTCGTCTAATGGTTAGGACCCTACTCTTTCACAGTAAAAATATGAGTTCAAATCTCATAAAAGATGTTTTTACTTTTCCGTTGCAAGTTCAAGATCACCCTAAATGTATTTACCTTCTTTATTTAGGTTGAATGATACAAACTTTGAAAATACTTTACAGTTCAGTTAGTGACTTAGTAAATCTCTGAATAGTTTTTTCATTCTCGTGCAAATGAAGCTGACTATTCATAACTTTACACACGCAAGTGTTATCAAAAGACACTTATTGTTTTAACTCATATTTCCGAATAAATTATTCGTCAGAATCAAAAATCTGAATAGTTTCACTACACGCAAATTTAGAGACCTGATTTAGTTTTGAAATACCGATGAAGTTCTTTCAATAAAGAGGCTCTGAAGAAAAAGAAGAAATCTTTTTTCTTTTCATTTTTTCTCTAGAGTGATATGTTAGCTGAAAAAGCTTCTTTTAAGTTAAAAACTGAAATTATGTATTTATGTTATGTTACAAGCAGCAAAATTTATTGGTGCAGGTTTAGCAACAATTGGACTAGCAGGAGCTGGTGTTGGTATTGGTATTGTTTTCGGTGCGTTAGTTCTTGGTTTCTCTAGAAACCCTTCATTGAAAAATGAAATGCAGCAGTTAGCTATTTTAGGTTTCGCTCTAACTGAGGCAACCGCGTTATTCGCTTTGATGATGGCTTTTCTTATTTTATTTGCGTTCTAAGGGTGCCCTTTTCTAGAATAAAAAGAAATTGATATTACTTTTTTATTCTGCATAGAAATAGGCTTGTTTTGATAGCTCAGGTTGGTAGAGCGAGTGATTGAAAATCTCTAGGTCAGCGGTTCAAGTCCGTTTCTAAACAAAAATGTTTTCCAGGTGTGTTATAATTCTTTTATACTTTTAAAATGTTCATAGCATCAATTTTATCAAAAAAAACAGATAAAGACTGTTTTTGTTCTCATTGTGGGGGTAAAGAACATCATCTCTTCTCGTAAGTTTTTCGATACTAGTAAAGTAATGGATAAGAACAATTCTAGGATTGTTTTTTGTCTTTCGCCTAATTATTAGTCAAAAGAACCTCATTCTGTATTCCAAGCGAATATATATTAGCGGCAAATTATCTGCCTTCCAAGCAGAAGACATGAGTTCGATTCTCATTGTTCGCTAAAAACATAATTGATTTTGTTTGAAGTCAGACTTTTGGTAAGACTACGAATTATTTTCGACTTCTTGATATACCGGTTTCATCTCTTTGATGCTACCATCTATCTATTCAGCCAAAAAGTTATCTAATATTGCTCCATTTGCATAGACAAAAAAGTTCGTATTTCGAGCATTCGAAAGTACAAAATTGCACTTTCATTCTTCCCTCCCCCCTTAAAAATTATTCTTCAAATATAAATATGATTACTGAATTTTATACTTTTTTTGAAAAATCTCCTTTTAAAAGCTTTCTTGGTTTGAATACGACAATGGATTTTTCTCTGGTTCATCAAAATTGCTTTAAGATGTTTTTACCTGAGATTTTTTTAGCAACTTCCATTTTGACACTTACTCTTTACTCTGTTTTCATCGGATCTTCGAGAAATCTGGGATATCCTCTGATAATCAAAAATTTGAATAAGCTTTGTATTTTAACTTTATTCATAACGTTCTTGATCATAAACAATAGCTCAGTTTTTTCACTACTTGCTTATCAAAACACCTTTGTCTTCGATCTATTATCTTCTAATGTTAAACAAATTTTGGTAGTTGCTACTATACTCTCTTTAGTTATTTCAGAGGATTCTGTAGTAAGACAGCAAATAAACAATTTTGAATATCTTATTCTAATTTTATGTGCTGTTCTAGGTTTAATGTTTTTAGTTTCTTCTTATGACACACTTTCCCTGTATTTAGCTATTGAAATGCAAAGTTTGTGCTTGTACGTTTTAGCTGCTTCAAAAAAAGATTCATCTCTTTCAACGGAAGCCGGATTGAAATACTTTATTTTAGGTTCTTTTTCTTCAGCTCTACTATTATTTGGTATCTCACTTTTGTATGGAATCACAGGAACTACTAATTTTGATAATTTTCACTTGCTTTTCTCTGGGATTGGTTTTGACAATTTCTCCTTTGCACCGTTGATCGAAAAAGCTTTGTTAGCAATCTCTGCTGCTTTTTTCTTTAAGATAGCAGCGGCACCTTTTCATATGTGGTCCCCTGATGTGTATGAGGCTTCGCCCACAAGCTCTACCGTGTTTTTTGCAATTGTTCCAAAAATCGCTCTGTTCACCGCATTTTTAAGGATCTTTCAGATATTTCTTTCAGGTTTTGAAGAAATTTTCGTTATTGTTTTGATCTTTTTCTCTCTTTGTTCTGTTATTGTCGGTTCGTTTGTCGCCTTGCGACAAAAGAGATTAAAACGTCTATTAGCTTATAGTTCAATTAGTCACGTAGGTTATCTTCTATTGGCCTTTTCATCTAACTCGTTGGAAGGAGTACAATCTTTATATTTCTACCTGATTATCTATATGCTAACTAGTCTTTGTCTTTGGTCCATCGTTTTATCTTTGAATACAAAAGCTAATCTGACGAAGAACAAAACATTGCTTGATCTTGGTTCAATCTCTCATTCGAACGCTTCGTTAGGTTTCACAACTCTTGTAGCATTCTTTAGTTTGATGGGTGTTCCTCCTCTTGCTGGATTCTTTGCTAAAATTGAGGTTTTCCTAAGTGCTTTGGGTTCTTCTTTATATTTTCCAGCCTTGATAGCAATCTTGTCAAGTGTTGTATCAAGTTTTTACTATGTTCGTCTAATCAAGACGATGTATTTTGAAAAAAAAGAAGAAGAAACCTCTTGCATTCCAGTTAATCACTCATGTTCTTTGATTATGTCGCTGTGTTTATTTTTTTTAATTTATTTTTTTGTAAACCCTAATTTCTTTTTACTCCTAACACAAAAAATGGCTCTTTGCCTTTTCTAATACACACACATGTTTTTTTTGATGGATTATTTTTCAATACTTTTACTATTGTTTGTAAGTATTGGTTTAGCTTGTCTTATTTTAGGGGCTTCTTATTTCCTAGGAGTTCAACTGCCGGATACAGAAAAATCATCTGTTTATGAGTGTGGTTTTGATCCATATGAAGATTCCAGAAATAAGTTCGATGTTCGTTTTTATCTAATAGCTATTCTTTTTATCATTTTCGATTTGGAGGTTCTTTTCTTGTTTCCTTGGTCAGTTTCTTTAAGCTACCTATCTTCAATGGGATTCTGGACTATGATGGATTTCTTATTCGAGTTGACTGTTGGGTTCGTTTATGTTTGGAAAATTGGTGCTTTAGAATGGGAATAATCTAATATAATGAAATTTTTACTTCTTAGAGAACATCGTCGAAGAAAACGTTTTAAATCGCTAGAAACAAGTTTCCTTGCATTAAAGTATATCGTTCACAATCAAAAATTATCTTCTCATCTTCGCTGGGAGGCTTCCTTACTTTTGTCAAAATTTTCAAAAACATCGAGAAGTACTCTAAAGAATCGTTGCTTTTTAACAGGACGCGGAAGAAGTTGTTTACGATTTTTCAATCTCTCTCGTATTCAAATCAGAGATCTCGGGCGAAACGGTACTTTACCTTTTGTCGTGAAATCAAGTTGGTAATCTATTGATAACTGATTTTAGTGAATTTCTTGACTTTTTATTGTTAGTTTTCATTTATCAATCCTCTTCCCTTGAAATTAGTGAGTGAAAGATAAATAAAGTTATATTTACTCCAACTTTACTTCTCTTAGTAAACAAAGGAGAAAGTGTTCGCTTATTCTATATTTTTTGTGATTAAATTCAGTAATTGAAAGATATAGATTTTTAAAGGTTAAGCAACAGCATTTATATTCAAAATATCAGGAAGTAGCGCAGTTCGGTAGCGCATCTGTTTTGGGAACAGAAAGTCAAAGGTTCAAATCCTTTTTTCCTGTTTTTCAACCAAGTGTGTAGCTCAGTTGGCCAGAGCATTGGACTTTTAATCCATTGGTCTTGGGTTCAATTCCCAACGCACTTATGATCCATATACTTCATTCGAATGTATTGTCCTGATTCTTTGGAGAAAATATACTACATAGCTATAAAAAACTTGTCTTTAGTTTGCAACCTCCAAAAGTTATTCTTCGTTGGTATCAGCTGTGCGTCACTAAACAAAATATGCTTTTAATCTATTAGTTTACAAAACTTTAAAACCTTTTAAACAATGAAAAATATTTTTGCTATGAAAACTTTCTTAAATATTACCCTTTTCTTTTTTCTTTTCCAGACATCTCCAAGTTTTTCAGAGGCTGCTGTGCCATGGCAGTGCGGCTTTCAGATACCTGCGACACCTATCATGGAAGGTATCATAAACTTCCATAATCATATCATGTTTTTTATGATTGGTATTGGTGTTTTCGTGATGTGGTTACTTGGTCGTTGCTTAATCCTTTACAAATCGTCAACAAATTTAAAAAAAGTTGATAACTTCACCCATGCAACAACAATCGAAGTTGTTTGGACAATTGTTCCAGCAGTTATTTTGATGATTATTGCAATACCATCATTTGCTTTGCTATATTCTATGGATGAGATGTTAGATCCTTCTATTACTTTAAAAGTAGTTGGTAATCAGTGGTATTGGAACTATGAATATTCAGATTATAATCATCTAAAAGAAGATAATTCTGGTATTAGCTTTGACTCTTACATGCTTGCCGATAGTCCTGGATGCTTTCGTCTTTTAGAAGTAGATAACAGAGTTGTTTTACCTACCAATACTCATGTTCGTGTTTTGATTACTGCAGCTGATGTTTTACATAGTTGGGCAGTACCTTCCTTTGGTGTCAAAGTTGATGCTTGTCCAGGTCGACTAAACCAAACTACTTTGTTTATCAAAAAACCTGGAATTTTCTATGGTCAGTGTAGCGAATTGTGCGGAACAAATCATGGTTTTATGCCTATTTGTGTCGAGGCTGTTAGTTTATCTGATTATGTTTCTTGGGTGGAAAAAAAGTTAGAGATTTAAGTTTTTTTAGTGGTCGATTAAAAGATTTCGCGTTCGTTGAAAAAATGAAACGGAAGAAATCTTTTCTGCTTGTTTTAGCTCAATCTCGTAGGTTTTCAAAACAAAAAACGCTAACTTCTTCGTTAATGGTTTAAAGTCAATTCGTGGAAATGTTTATGTAACTGATTTGGTTTTGAAATTGTTTTTTATTCTCGTTTTGTTGGGAAGAAAAGACTGTTAATACTTACTCTATACTATTTTTCAACACGTCAGATGATATCAAAAGTGTCTAAGCGTGTAAAAATTTTACTACTATCACTTCGTATCTTATTTGTAGGTAATATATCATTATGTTTTTTTCTATCATCTGTATCTTAAAAATTTTATCTATTGTTGTTCCACTATTGATCTCTGTTGCTTATTTCACATTAGCAGAAAGGAAAATCATGGGCTCAATTCAACGACGTAGAGGACCCAACGTAGTTGGGTATCTTGGCTTGTTGCAACCTTTAGCTGATGGTCTGAAACTCTTTGCCAAAGAAACTTTGTTACCAACAGCAGCTAATACAGGAATTTTTATTTTAGCTCCCTTATTGTTCTTCATTCTAAGTTTGATGAGTTGGGCGGTTATCCCTTTTGGCGATGGTTTGGTTCTTTCGAACATTAATGTAGGTGTTTTGTATTTGTTTGCCATTTCATCTTTGAGTGTCTATGGAATTGTCCTATCAGGTTGGTCTAGTAATTCAAAGTATTCTTTCTTAGGCTCTTTACGTTCAGCTGCTCAAATGATTTCTTATGAAGTCTCGATGGGTTTCATCATTGTTTCTGTAATTCTATGTTCTGGTTCTTTCAATTTGAGTGACATTGTTTTCTCGCAAGAAAATGTATGGTACATTTCTTCGTTGTTTCCTCCATTTTTAATGTTTTTCATTTCGACCCTTGCTGAAACAAATCGTCATCCCTTTGACTTACCAGAAGCAGAGGCAGAACTTGTTTCGGGTTATAACGTTGAATACTCTGCTATGGGCTTCGCGTTATTTTTCTTAGGTGAATATGCTAACATGTTGCTTATGAGTGCTATGACTTCTATCCTTTTTTTAGGAGGATGGCTCCCTATTTTCGACATTCTACCTTTTAACATTTTACCTTCCCCTTTTTGGTTAAGTCTCAAAATTTGTATCTTCGTGATTCTATTTTGTTGGATCCGAGCTGCGTTACCACGTTATCGTTATGATCAACTTATGACATTGGGTTGGAAAGTTTTCTTACCTTTATCGTTGAGTTGGCTAGTCTTTACTGCTTCAGTTCTGATTAGTTTTAGTTGGTTACCAATGTAAATTGATAAGACAAAGAAATTAATTTCTACTTCATGTATATGATTTTGTAAACTTTTTATGAAAACTATCTATCAATTAAAGATTTCCACAAATAACATAACAAGTCTTCTCTTCTTGGAAGCACTTTTTTCGTCTTACCTACCTTTGAAAAAATACTTTAAATTTTTTTCTGTAGCATTGCCAAAAAAAGTAAAAAAATTTGTTTTGATAAAGTCGCCGCACGTGAATAAAAAGTCAAAAGAGCATTTCCAAATCTCAACATATCAACGACTATTTTATTTAACATGTCACCTTTCTGATAAAAACGCGGAAAGTAATCCTTACTTGAAGGAGTTTTTAGAAGAGAAAATCTTAAAAGTTTTTTTCCATAAAATTCCAAGTGATGTTAATGTTGTTTTGAGAAAGACAACACACCATCTTTCATAAAGCATTTATTGTTTTCAAATGCTTTAATATTTAACGCAATACATTTTTCTATCAATCTTTAAAAGTATAACAAAAAATGAAAGAAACAATTTTAAAAAATAATAATCAGCGACATCCGTACCACTTGGTAGATCCAAGTCCATGGCCTCTTCTAGCTTCAGTTGGAGGTTTTGGCTTAACTTTTGGTTTTGTAATGGTTTTGCATGATTTCTCAGGGGGGTGGAATTTATTTTGTCTTGGAATTTCGATAATTTTATTTACTATGTTTGTCTGGTGGAGAGATATTGTTCGTGAAGCCGTTTTTGAAGGGCAACATACCTTCAATGTTCAACAAGGACTTCGACAAGGAGTTCTATTATTCATTGTGTCAGAGATAATGTTTTTCTTTGCCTTCTTCTGGGCTTTTTTTGATTCTACAATCAAGCCATCTGTTGTGCTTGGTGCTGTTTGGCCACCAGAAGGTTTAGAAATTCTAAGTGCTTGGGGTATTCCTTTACTAAATACAGCGATTTTATTGACATCGGGAGCAACCGTTACTTGGGCTCACCATTCAATTGTTGCTGGTGATAAAAAACAATCACAGATAGGCTTATTTTTAACAATACTATTAGCTGTCATCTTTACTGCTTTGCAGGTTTTTGAGTATCTGGAATCTCCTTTTGATATCTCTGACGGTGTGTATGGATCATGCTTTTTTTTAGCTACTGGTTTTCATGGTTTTCATGTTTTTATCGGTACCTGCTTCTTGATAGTTTGTCTAAGTCGATTGAATTTAAATCATTTCACTAGAGAGCATCATTTTGGTTTTGAAGCTGCTGCTTGGTATTGGCACTTCGTAGACGTTGTTTGGTTGTTTTTATTTATCACCGTATATTGGTGGGGGTCTTAAAATTTCACTAAAAATTAAATAATATTATGCTTTTTCTATCCAGTCCTCTAGAACAGTTTTCGATTTTACCTTTAAACAATATTTCGCTTTTAGGGTTTGATTTTTCTATAACAAACTCCGTCGTTATCTCCGCTTTTGGTCTTCTTTGCTTCCTCTTCGTTTTATGTTCATTAAGTTCTGCAAACGAAAGTTTTTGTGTAGTTCCAAACAGAATTCAATACATAATTGAATTGATTTACAGTACCGTTTATAGTTTGATAAATGACAACGTAGGTCCAGCTGGTAAATCTTTTTTTCCATACGTTTTCACCTTATTCACATTCATCCTAATCGCTAATATTATTGGTTTAGTTCCATATAGTTTTACTATTACAAGTCACTTGATTGTTACTTTCGCCCTAGCGTTAATGACTTTTATCGGAATCAATCTTGTTTGTTTTCGGGAACACGGTATCAACTTTTTATCTTTGTTTTTGCCTCCTGGATCGTCAACATTATTGGCTTTGATGCTAGTACCAATTGAATTAGTTTCTTACATCTTTAGACCTATCAGTTTGTCTGTTCGATTGTTTGCTAATATGATGGCAGGACATACTTTGTTAAAAGTTATCGCAGGATTTAGTTGGGCTATGATAGTAGCTGGTAGCAGTTCAGCATTATTTGCACATACAATACCTTTAAGTATCTTGATTGTTTTGATGCTATTAGAATTAGGAGTTGCTATGATTCAAGCTTATGTGTTTACAATCTTGACTTGTATCTATATAAATGACGCAATCCACTTACACTAAAAAAATGCTTAAATTTCTCTTAAGTTTTTGTATCTTTCCACATTCTTATTCTTTTATAAATCATCATTTTATCTTATCATTCCAGAAATTTCATACTGAAACTTTTTGGTGTGAAAACATTCCGAAACTAAACCTAAACAGGTGGTTTGCCTGATAAAAAAGCTTTCTGAAGGAAATAGGATTCGAACCTATGAAAGAAAATCTAACAGATTTACAATCTGTCACTTTTAACCACTCAGTCACTCCTTCTTTTGAAAAACTCTAGATACGCCGCTTTTTTTTTCGTCGGCATCCATTATGAACTTTTGGTGTTTCGTCTGTATATTTGACTATTTTTATTCGTTTTTTTAACAATCCTTTTATGATTGACTTCTTTCCTTTCCCGAAGCCTTTGAAGAAAAGATTGACTTCTGATACTCTATTTTCAATTAGCTTTTCAGCCATCAACTCTGCTGTTTGTTGAGCTGCATAGGGTGTTGATCTTTTCGACCCCTTGAAACCCAGCATCCCAGTACTAAGAATTATGCTTCTATTCTTTTGTCCTGTTGCGTGTAGTATCGTGTTATTTGTCGTACTTTTGCTTGAAATATTGATTATTTGTTTTCTCATTTCATCAATTTAGAGTTTTAGCTGTTCTAGCATTTGTATGGGTTCGCTGACCTCTTCTTGGGAGTCTAAATCTCGCACGTTGTCCCTTGTAACATTTTATTTTTATTTGATGTTCTTTTCTTTTATTAAGGACTTGCTTTAATTCTTCGCCATTCTTGATATTGATTTCCACATACGCTATGATTTTGTTTTTCATTTCTGGCGAGAGATATTTAACAAGAATCTTTTCAGAAAGCCCTAAAAATTTACATAGCTTGCTGGAGTTTTTCTTACCTATTCCAAAAATATTCTGTAAAGCTTTTGGAACAGCCTTTTTGTCTGGAATATCGTTATTCAAAAAGTAAATCATTTTTTTCTTACTACATTTTTAGCTCAATCGGATAGAGCATCAGTTTTCTAAGCTGTAGGTTATAGGTTCGATTCCTATAGAATGTAAAGCTACCCACATTTCATCTTAGTCATGTCTTGCTAAAGATTAATTGTAAATTATTTTCCTTTTTATTTTTCTTCCAATAGTAACTAAAACTTTTTCTATGATAGCATTGAAACAAAAAAAAGCAAGAACACCTTCTCAGCGACATTCTCATTTATTACCAAAACCTTTCAATATTCTCCTTTGGTCAAATCTTATCAATATTTCACACACTCCAAAGATTCCTAGCTTGAAAAATCAGACATTGTTTTTGAAAAATAAAGCGGGTCGGAATAATCAAGGTCACATTACTGTTTTTACTAAAGGAGGGGGTCATAAGAAAAAGTATCGTCAAATCACTCACTCGAGAACAGGTTTATCAGGTATTGTTGAGTATATTGAATACGATCCTTATCGTTCAGCAAACATTGCACGTATCTTTTCAGAAAAAACTCAGTCATCTTTTTACATACTAGCTCCTCAAGGTTTGAGAAGAGGGCATTTTGTCAGTTCCCTGTTGGGAGAATCTGAGCTAAGTTTTAAGATTGGAAATCTTTTCTTTCTAAAAGATTTGCCTCTCGGTGTTTTTGTTCATAACATTTTTTTTCCTAGAAAAAAAGGTGGTCTTTCTCGTTCTGCTGGATGTGGTGCCCAGATAATTTCAAAAGACCAGACACAATGTCGTTTGAGATTAAATTCTGGTGAACATCGACTATTCAAATTGGATACAGAAGCAACTTTGGGAATCTTATCTAATTCATCTCATAGGTTCGTAAATTCTGCTAAAGCAGGGCGTTCACGTTGGCTTAACAAACGACCTATAGTTCGAGGGGTCGCAATGAATCCCATAGATCACCCACATGGAGGTGGTGAAGGAAAAACTTCAGGAGGGAGGCCTTCCGTTACACCTTGGGGTAAAATCACTAAAGGACAACCAACAAAAAAAACGATTTCTAAGCGTTAAGTATAAATTCAATGTCAAAGCGTTCTCTTTGGAAGGGTCCTTTTTTTGATGAAACCTTTTTTCAGAAAAGCCGCCAAAATAGCAAACAAAAAATTAAAACAACATCCCGAAGTAGTGTTATTCTACCTTTTTTAGTCGGGAAAGTTATTCAAGTATACAACGGAAAATTTTATGTTCCTTTGATGCTTAGTGAAGACCTTGTCGGCCACAAGATAGGCGAATTTATACCAACAAGGCTAAGGCATGTTTATAAAATAAAAAAAAAGGGCAAATAATCATGGGACAAAAAGCGAATCCAAATAGCTTTCGAGCAACTAAAAAGACTGCTGTCATTTTTGGAAGTGGACACCAAATGAATGAATATTCTACTTTATTGAAAGAATATCTTCTAGTTTCCTCCAATATAGTGACGTTTTTTGAAAAAAATAATTGTCTTGTAAAAGATTGCTTTTTCACAGCACAAAACGAAAAATCATTTCTCACATTATTTATCAACTTTTTAGTCTTAAAAAAACATTCGACCAAAAAAAGACCTACATCTGATCTTAAGAATCCGGACTCGGAGATCCCTGTAGTTGTTCAAAAAGTTTTCTCCGTTTTATCGAAATTTGGATACTCTTCGTCAAAGCGCTTGATTCTACAGAATTTGAATAAGACTGCATTGAAGCATCAGAAAACTTTTTTTTCAAACGAATATGCACAAATTAAGAAAAAATTGGGCGGTTTTTCTAAAGAGCTTTATTTTGAAGGAGGTCTTTTTTTATTCTGTTTAATGAATACTACAAAAAATACTAGTCTACTTATTTCTAAATTCACTGCACGCTTTTTCAAGATTTTTCATAGAAGTAAAAAGATAAACAAATTTTTACTTTTCCTGACAAGTTTTGTTAATGCCGTGGATGATCTTAGGTTTAAAGGAAGCCGGATTAAAGGATTAAAGATTCAAATAAAAGGGCGCTTTAAAGGTGTTCCAAGATCAAAAATACGCTTGTTTGAAAAGGGTTCTATTCCTCTACAAACGATTTCAAGTGAAATAAAGTACTCTTTAACACATATTGATACTAGCTATGGCGTTTTTGGTGTAAAAGTGTGGGTTTTTGAATAATGTCATTGCAACCAAAAAGATCGAACTTCAAAAAACTAAGAAAAAACTATATAAAAAATTGTCTTGAAACAAAATCTTTCGAATTAAGACATGGAACCGCTGGTCTAAAAGCTTTAAGTAGTATGCGAGTAACCTCACGTCAAATTGAAGCTGTTCGTCAGTGTATAAATCGTAATTTAGGACGTCGTGGTAAAATTTGGATAAATATTTTTCCCCATATTCCCGTTACTAAAAAACCAACTGAAAATAGAATGGGAAAAGGAAAAGGTTCTGTCTCTTTCTGGTGTGCTCCAGTTAAAGTTGGAGCCATTCTGTTTGAGATCACGGGTGTTTCAAGCACGATGGCAAAAAAAGCCCTGATGAAAGGAGGAAACAAGCTGCCTGTTAAAACGAAAGTTATCATAGTGTAAGATGACTCGTTTAGCTATTATCAGCTAACTAACTATTTCAATCTATATGTTAAATAAAAAAAAGCAAATAACAAATATTTCGAAAAAAGAAAAGTCCAGAGCAACTTCGTTTTTCAATTTACCACAAATACCAAAAATGTCTTACGTTCAAATAGATCAGTCTGAGAATGCTCTGAGTGAATTGAATATCATTTTGAAAAAAAAATCGAAAAAACATTCTGTGCCATTTCGTTTCTCATTTTCCCAGAACGATCTCAAATCATATTTCTTCTTCACAAAACACTTCGTACAACAGAGAACGAAGAAAAGCGATATGAAAAAACGCATACTTTTCTTAAGAAAACTCTTTAAAAAGAAAAGACTTTATTCTTTTTACTTCATGAAGAAAATCAAGGGTGGATTTTTCACGTCTTCGTTGGGTTCAAGTTCTTTTACTCCAAAAAGTCTAACCAGTAAAGTCTATCGAAAGGTTAAGAAACAGTATCTAGTAGGCTTTAAATTTTTGAAAAAAAAGAATCGCTTTTCACATAAAAAGTTTATGAAAATCAATTTAGTGTCTTCTTCGAAAAAGAGTGTTTTTTTGAAATAATACTAGAATTCAGATCTTTCTTTGGAAAAAAATAGGACTATCATTCTGATAAGCTTTTCTAAAGCCTATCTTTCTCTGTTAGTCTCAAAAAACGAGAATTGACGACATTTTCGTTTTTTGCTTTACCAGACTTTGAAATATACATCGTATTTTAAGTATTTTTTAGTTTCATTGCAATGGTAAAGAACAAAAAAAATTGTCTTTCTTCAGGCTCTTCTGAGCGTGTGTTTTATGAAAGACGAAATACTAGTCAAAATAGACTAAGAATTAGCTAAAAAGTGATGACAAGAATGTAATGTTTGGAATCTTATCTGATTCTTCCAGTTAAAAATAAGTTTTACGTATAAAAAATCTAATGATCAAAATTTTTGTAAACAACCATCCTATCCTTGTTTCAAAGAGTGCAAGTGCTTTAGAGGCTTGCGAAGCTGTGGGTGCTTTTGTCCCGAGATTTTGTTACCACGAAAGGTTACAAATTGCTGGTAACTGTAGAATGTGCTTGATAGAAGTCGAAAAAGCTCCTAAACCGATAGCATCTTGCGCTTTTCCAGTAGCTTCTAATATGAAAATTTATACAAACACGCCTATTGTGCAGAAGGCTCGAGAAAATGCATTGGAGTTTTTGTTAATGAATCATCCTTTAGACTGTCCTATTTGTGATCAAGGTGGAGAGTGTGATTTACAAGAACAGACCATGATGTTTGGGTCGGATCGAAGTCGTTTCTTCTACTCAAAGAGGGGTGTTGAAGATAAGAACTGTGGTCCTCTGATCAAGACAATCTTGACACGCTGTATCCATTGTACTAGATGTGTACGTTTTTTTCAGGATGTTGCTGGACAAGAAGATTTAGGTACTACTCTAAGAGGACAAGAGACTAAAATTGGAACTTATGTCGAAAAAAGCTTAAATTCGGAGCTTTCTGGAAATGTTATTGATCTTTGTCCTGTCGGAGCGTTAACATCAAAACCTTACGCATTCACTGCTCGTCCTTGGGAAATAAAATCAGTAGAAACTATTGATGTTCAAGATGCCGTTGGCTCTCAAATAAGGGTCGATTTTAAAGAAACAGAAGTCTTGCGAATTCTACCTGTTTTAGACGATACTCTCAATGAAGAATGGATTTCGGATAAAACTAGATTTTCCTTCGACGGTTTAAAGACTCAACGTTTAGGATCTCCTTATGCTTTGCGAACAAACTCTCATGATGCAAAAGTCGATACCTGCGAGATTAAATGGGAAGCTGCCTTAAAAATTTTTGATTCTGAGCTACAAAAAGCATTAACAGAAAATCCCGAGAATGTTTTAATTGTTTGTGGTAACACTCTAGACCTGGAGACTTTGGAAAAGTTAAAGTATATTTCAGACACTTTGGGGAATACTTTAGTCACAGAGGATTTTTTGAACTTGGAAAACGATCTTATGGCTTCGCTCAAATCTAATACTAACTTTTCTAACATTTTAGAGTCTGATTTATGTTTGACCGTTGGTACTAATTCACGTTTTGAAGCTTCTTTATTGAACGTGAGAATCAGAAAAAGGATCCGAAGAGGTGGTTTTGTCAAAGCTTCTATTGGCTTGCGAGACAACTTAACATATTCGAATGACTCTATTGGTAATTCAATTAAAACTTTAGTTGAAATTTCAGAAGGTAAACACCCTTTTTGTCAAAAACTAGCTAAAGCTCAAAAACCTTTCATCATTATTGGTTCGGGTGTTAAAAAGCGTCTGGATTCCAAGGTGATGTCTGCTTTAATTGAAAAACTATCAAGGTATACAAAAGTTATTGATGAAGACTGGTTGGGGATAAATTTCCTACCTACCAAGGCAAGTACTGTTGGGTCTAATTTGTTAGGAATTAACCAAAAAGATAAATCAAAATTGACGAATAACAACTGGAAATTCATCTATTGTGTTGGTGTAGACTTTTTTCAAAAAGATTCGCTTTTTCCTAACACTTCTTCGGATGACCAATTCGTTGTTGTTCAAACTCCGCACGCCTTTCCCCTGTCACTGAAAGGAAAAAGGGGATTACTTTTACCTTCCACAACCTTTACCGAAAAAGAAGGTATTTTTGTCAATTTAGAAGGTCGAATTCAAAAAACTGCTGCTGCTTTAACTAGTCCTAGTTTAGCACGGGATGATCTAAAAACAGTAAATGCTTTGTTTTCAAAAATCCTAAAAAAGAAAAAAAATCAATCTCGGTTAAAGACTTTCTCAGGTATAACTGAAATTAGCAAATTTTTTAGCTTAGGAGCCAAATCAAATGAATCTTTCACTAAAGAATTACTAGTGCCTTTCGGAAAAGAAGCACCGCAAAAAGTTATGAAAACACCATTAACGGTTGTTTTATCAAATTTTTTTGTTTCGGATCAAATCACAAAAAAATCTTTAACTATGTCAAAATGTGCAACTACCTTTAAAAAGAACTACGTGAATTTTCTTTAATTTCTCTCCCAAGTGAAGAAAGAAAATCATGCTAAAGATTATCTCTATGTTTTTCACTCTGATTGATTCCATTTTTGGTCGATCAAAGAAGGGTATGATTTTCTGATAATGGTCTTTTGTTTCTAAATTTTTTAGACACGTGAGGGTATAAAAATGCCTTAAGGCAGTAAGAACAAAGTTTATTTTATATTAATTGTTAGAGGCTTTTGAACCGTAAGGTCAAAAAAAAATTCTGATTCTTGACATGTACTGCCCTTAACTAAAATTTTCAAAGGAACGGCTTACGTCTAGGTCGTATATAAAATTATTCACAATTTTCTAATTTTTTTATGAAAGGTCTCCTAAACTGATCTTTCATTCAAAACTTGTGTTGGTATAAAACTTAAAGTGCAGTCTTATCTTTTTAACTTGCGAAATCTCGACTCAAAGTACCATGCCACAATTTGATAAAGTAACTTTTTTCAACCAAATTTTTTGGTTATTTTTTTTCTTTTCCGGCTTCTACTTGACTCTTTTAACAACTTTTTTGCCGAAAATAAGTTCAGCTTTAAAAGCTCGTACAAAGAAACTTCAAAAAGGAACTGAAGGTCTAGTTTCTTTTTCTAAAGAACAAAGCGCACTAACAAATCTTTTTGATTCTTTTTTAGAAAAAACATGTTCTGCATCTAAAGCATCTCTATCAAGATATAGTGAATACTTTTGTGTAGGGGCGTCTTCTACTTTGCCATTTCCGATGTTTTCTTTTAAAGAAAGTTCTATTACTGTTCGTAATTTTATGGAAAAAGCATTACGACAGGAATCAATTCTGTTTCTAGTAGCAAAAAATTTTAAAGTATAAACTTTTGATGAATTTAAGGGATGATTAAAGGAGAAGAAAGTCGTCTTCCCAAAATTTGTGCTTGTGTCGAAAAACTTTTCTCGGTTCAGGAAGGTTCGCAAAGACTTGAAGATAAACTTCTCTGGTTTTACCTCTCAAAAAAAGTTTTGTATAAAAAATAAAAAATTTCTCTAATAGCTCAGTGGTAGAGCGAGCGACTGTTAATCGTTAGGTCAAAAGTTCAACTCTTTTTTGGAGAGTTTGGAATATCGCCAAGTGGTAAGGCACACGTTTTTGATACGTGGATTCAAAGGTTCGAATCCTTTTATTCCATTGGCAAGTATAGCTCAGTTGGATAGAGTATTAGGTTGTGGCTCTAAATGTCATGGGTTCGAAACCCATTACTCGCCCTTTCAAAGGTTGAATAGCATAATTTGGTAATGCGTTAAATTGCAAATTTAATGATGATAGTTCAATTCTGTCTTTAACCTGATGATGTAAAATCTGAGTACCTTTTGTTTGAATAGAACTTTATTTGCTTTTCTATAATGCTTATGTGTTTTTCTTTTTCTTTATTTGGGTTTTGAGAGTTAAAGATCTTATTATTTTTCGAAAGCTTTGTTTTCTATATGGTAAAATAGTTTAGGCTTGTAGCTCAGTTGGTGAGAGCGTATGCTTGATAAGCATAATGTCAGTGGTTCAAACCCACTTAAGCCTTTAAAAAGCATTATAGGGGATGTCTTGATACCAAAAACGTAGGCGTTAGCGACGAAAAGTAATTTTTTTGCTTCTAGAAAGTAAAAAGGAATTACGTTCTTTAGAGGGAAACTTCTATTTTTAAAATATGATAAAAAAAAGTGAACTGAAACATCTCATTAACTTTTAAAAAAAACAACCGTGATTTCGAGATTATTGGCGAGAGAAATCGAAAAAGATTCTTGTGAATCGTGAATTTTGACACAGAAGGTTTAATTCCTGTAAGCGACCTTCACAAGAATTTAAATAGTAAAACAATTTTTTGTTTGAATATTGGGAAATACCACTCTCAATTCTAAAAATTTTTGGTAATCTATAGTGAAAAGTACCGTGAGGGAATGATGAAAAAAGTCTCTTTGAGAGTGAAAAGACCTGAAACTTAATGTTTACAAACTGTTGACGTTTTTTTAACTACAACGTACCTTTTGCATAATGTGCCAGTGACTTTATTTCAAGGGCAAGCTTAATCGGTGACATGGAGGCGTAGAGAAATCAAATATGAATTATTGTTTGTTAAGTCTTTGAAGTAAAACCCGAAACTACGTGATCTAATCATGAACAAGCTGAAAATATTACAGTAATGTAAATTGGAGGGCTGAACTCGTGTCTGTAGAAAAAGACTGAGATGAGTTGTGATTAGGGGTGAAAGGCCAATCAAACGTAGAGATAGCTGGTTTTTTGCGAAACCTATTTTAGTAGGGCGTTTTTTATTTGTTACCGGGGTAGAGCCACTCGATAAGGTAGGGAGATTTTTATCTTACCAAACTTAATGAAACTACGAATACAGTAAACTATTTGAAAAGCAGCCAGAGATTGAATGCTAAGGTTTTTTCTCAAGAGGGAAACAGCCCTGATTGTTTGTTAAGGTCTTTAATAAATGTTTAAGTGATAAATGCTGTAATCAAGCGAAGACAATCATTAAGTAGGCTTGGAAGCAGCCACCTTTTAAAGAAAGCGTAACAGCACGTTGATCGAGTTTTTTTGCGCTGAAGATGTAAGAGACTAAAAACATTAACCGAAACAACAAATCATATAAGATGATGGTAGCAAAACGTTCTATAGCTTGAAGAAAAAAGATTGTAAAATTTTTTGGAAAGATTAGAACTGATTATACTGGCATGAGTAGCGATAAACCGTGTTAAAAACATGGTCGCCGAAAGCTCAAGGTTTTTGAAACAAGGCTAATCCTTTTCAAAAAGATCGAATGATCTTATAGTAAGACGGCCCCTAAAGCGATAAACCAAAGTTTATGCTGATGGGAAATTTAATTTTAAATGGTATTCTTTGAAAAAGTGACGGAATTAGTAAGTTAGCTTGCCTTTTTACAGTAAAGTAAAGGTTTGTCATAATTTCCAGGAAATAGCTTTTTTAGCACATCTTTTGTGATGTGTTTTTAATGTAAACCGTACTTAAACCGACACAGGTGAGCGGGTTGAATATACTAAGGCGCTTGAGATAATTTTGTTGAAGGAACTCGGCAATTTAACTCCGTAACTTCGGAAGAAGGAGTGACAACTTTTGAAAACTTTATTGATTTCTAAGTTGTTGGCACAAAAATGAGGATAGCAACTGTTTAATAAAAACACAAGTCTCTGCTAATTTGTAAAAAGATGTATAGGGACTGACATCTGCCCGGTGCTGTACAATGAAAGATTGTTGTTTTAGCTTCAATTATAAGTTTCAGTAAACGGCGGCCGTAACTCTGACGGTTCAAAGGTAGCAAAATTCCTTGTCGGGTAAGTTCCGACGCGCATGAATGATGTAATGACTTTCCTACTGTCTCCAGCAAAAGCTCAGTGAAATTGAAATGCGCGTGAAGATGCGCGCTTCTTGCAGCTAGACGGAAAGACCCTGTGCACTTTTACTATAAGCATCTATTGTAAAGATTTTGTTTTTGTGTAGGATAGGTGGGAGCTGTTTAAGATTTTTACGTAAGTAACTCATTTAAGCGTTCTTGAAATACCACCCTTAGATTAACTTTTTACTCACTTTTTAGAAGGACAGTGTATGCTTGGTAGTTTAACTGGGGCGGTTACCTCCAAAAAAGTAACGGAGGTGTGTAAAGGTAAAACTCAAACAATTTTCATTGTTGTAGAGCGTAATAGTATATGTTTGCTTGACTGTAAGACCAATAAGTTGAACAGGGACGTAACGTCGACTATAGTGATCCGGTGGTTCTTTGTGGAAAGACCATCGCTCAACAAATAAAAAGTACGCCAGGGATAACAGGCTGATTTTTCCTTAGAGCTCTTATCGATGGGAAAGTTTGGCACCTCGATGTCGACTCTTCATATCCTGAAGCTGAAGAAGGTTTCAAGGGTTAGGCTGTTCGCCTATTAAAATGGAACGTGAGTTGGGTTTAGAACGTCGTGAGACAGTTTGGTCCCTATCTACTGCAAGCTCTAGAAAATTGAGAAGATTATTCTCTAGTACGAGAGGAGCGAGAAACGTAAATCAATGGTGTTTCGATTGTTTTTCAAGCATCGTCGAATAGCTAAATTTATTTAAGATAATCATTGAAAGCATCTTAAATGAGAAACTGACTTCAAGATATATTTTCTAAAGATCGTGAAAGACTATCACGATGGATAGGTTTTGTGTGTAACTTTAGTAATAAATAAGCATAAAAATACTAAAAATTTTTCAAAAATATAAGAATTTTCATAGCACTAAGAGATAAAAACATTATCATATTTAAAGATGCCAACGATCAATCAATTATGTAACAACATTCGTCAGACAAAGAAAAAATTAAGTCGTTCGTCTGCCTTAGAGAAAGCACCACAAAAAAAAGGTGTTTGCTTGAAAGTGTTTACGAAGACACCTAAGAAACCGAATTCTGCATTGAGGAAAGTAGCTCGTCTTCGACTATCTACAGCGAAAAAGGTAACAGCCTATATTCCTGGAGAGGGCCATACTTTACAAGAATATTCTACAGTTTTGATGCGTGGCGGTAGAGTGAAAGATTTACCTGGAGTGAAATATCATTTGATAAGAGGTAAATATGATTTTCTGGGACTGAAGAACAGAAGACAAGCAAGATCGAAATATGGAACAAAAAGACCAAAAACTTAAGACTTTCTTCCTACATCTGCGGAATAAAGCAGCTTGGTTAGCTTACTAGGCTCATAACCTGGAAGACGTTGGTTCAAATCCAACTTCCGCAAGAAAATGTTCTTAAAAACTAATCAAAACTTAAAAAATAACGATTCTAACTTGTTTTTTTCTTTTATCTTTAAGAAGTGTATTTCTCACTTGATGAAAGATGGTAAAAAATCTAAAGCTGAAAATATCTTGAAGAGAGTTCTTATTCGTATTTCGTTACAGGGTTATTCGCCAATTACTGTTTTGATTTTAGCAACGAATAACATTAAGCCTCTCCTTGAGATTCGCAATGTTCGTATAAAAGGCAAAGCTTATCAAGTTCCATTCCCCATTTTTTTTTCTCGTCAAATCAGTTCTTCTTTTAAAATTTTATTATCTTCTTTTAATAATAAAAAGAATTTTGAAGATTTTTTGGTGGAGGAACTGATAAGTTCGTCTATGGGTAAGAGTCAAAGTGTGAAGACAACTCTCGGATTACATAAGGTTGCTTCTCAAAATCGTCTTTTTGCTCACTTTCGTTGGTTTTAATAAAAAGGAAAAGATGACTGAGTAGGTTTAAAGTACCGGTTTGCTAAATCGGCTTGCGTTTTCGCATCATGGGTTCAAATCCCATTCTTTTCTAAATTCTTTTTAAAATAAAAGTACAAAAGATAGATATATAATGATTCGGGGTAAAATAGATTTGGAGTGTTTATAAAAAAAAGGATATTTTCCTGTACCATTAGAAAAAGGTTATCTTTACTATACGTATCAAGCCGATATTTCAAACGTCTGATGTTAATCACAATAAAAAGGTATAATGTAACTGTTTGAAAATAGCAATGAGAAGAAAACAAACCTCAAAGACCTATGAGGTATTTGTAATGTTAGTTTCGTGGTAGGCTACGCGTTGTTTATCGAGGGATGAGAAGCTTTGAATGAAGATTTAACATTTAGCATAATCAACCTAAAAATTAGTTAAAGGAATTTCAAGTAATACGTAAGTTATTACTCAGAGTAGATTACAAATTTATTATAAACATTGTTGGTCTTAATCACTTATATTTTTATAGTTTGAGAAAATATTCTCTTGTTTGGTACTAGGTGTCAAAAGTACTTCACTGAGATCAACAGAATACACAAAAAAAAACGAGACACTTTTTGTTCATATAAGATCATGAAAAATCATCCTTAGAATCAAGAGCAGAAAAGTAGAATGTAACAGACGTTTTACATCTCTTTTCAACAAAAATACAAATACAACGAAAATTTACGAGAAAAACGGGACTTGAACCCGCGGCTTTTAACGTGACAGGCTAATACTCTTCCAACTGAGCTATTTTCTCTAGAAGTTTAGATCAAAACATAACTTCACTTATTTTAAAAATCTGGCTTTAAAAGATTCTAACTTTTTTGTTGTACTTGTTAAAGCTGTCTTTTTAGTTGATTTCCATAAAAAGTGATTAAGTGGATCATTCCTCAGAAAAGTGACTTTTCTTTTTTTCGATAAAGGAAACAACAACGAGCCTGTTGTCGTAAATATTTGATATCTAGCCATCTTACTTAACGATCAATTTCTCCAAAAACAATATCTTGGGTTCCGATAATGGTTACAACATCAGCAATCATATGACCTTTACTCATCATATTCAAAGCCTGTAAATGACCAAATCCAGGGGCTTTTATTTTACATCTATAAGGACGGTTTGTTCCGTTTGACAATAAATAGACTCCAAATTCACCCTTTGGCGCTTCTGTTGCGGTATAAGTTTCACCTCTTAAGACAGAAACACCTTCTGTGAAGAACTTGAAATGATGAATCAAAGATTCCATCGAATTTTTGATATCATGCCGAAGAGGTGAAGTACTTTTCTTATCGTCTGTTCTAATAGCACCGTTTGAAATGTTGTTTAAACACTGCATTATTATAGACACTGATTGACGCATTTCACCAACTCGAATAACATAACGATCATAACAATCACCGTTGATACCAGTTAAAACATCGAAATTCATTTTTTCGTATACTTCATATGGCTGTTTTTTTCTCAAATCCCAGTTTAAGCCCGAACCACGTAATAAAACACCACTAAAGCCCCACTCCACAGCTTCTTTTGAACTAACAACCCCAACATTTATCAAACGTTGTTTCCAAATTCGATTGGTTGTTAACATTTCTTCCATTTCATCAACTCTTAAACTAAATTGTTCTGCAAAAATGTATAAATCGTCTAAGAAACCTATTGGTATATCTTGAGAAACACCTCCAGGCCGAATGTAAACAGAATGCATTCGAGCACCAGAAACACGCTCGTAGAACTCCATCAATTTTTCACGCTCTTCAAAAGCCCATAAAAAGGGTGTCATGGCGCCAACATCCATCGCATGACAACCAACAGCCAGTAAATGATTCAAGATTCGAGTGATCTCTAAAAACAAAACTCGAATGTATTGAGCTCGTAAAGGAATAGAAATTTGTGTTAAGTTTTCAACAGCAAGGGAATAAGTGTGTTCTTGAGCCATCATTGAAACGTAGTCTAATCTATCGAAATACGGCAATGCCTGTAGATAAGTTTTATATTCGATAAGCTTTTCAGTTCCTCTATGCAGTAATCCAATATGAGGCTCAACTCGCTCAATAATCTCTCCGTTAAGCTCTAAAATCAGACGCAAAACACCGTGTGCAGCAGGATGTTGAGGACCAAAATTAAGAGTGAAATTTTTTATTTTCTTTTTTAAAGATTTTTTTTTAAAGCTCATATTAGTCTTTTATTAGTTCGTTTTTTTAATTATATTTTAGAAGAATCACGGTGAAGAATATTATCTCTCAGAATGATTAAACAGAGAATCAATTACAGAAAGTCAACTGTAGCATCTTGATACATACAATTATTTTATTAGTTACACCTTTTTTACCTCCTTTTCTCAAAGCATGTCAGAAACATTAAAGGTTAATAAGACATAAAGCCTTATTAGATGGAAACATTCGGACTTGAACCGAAAACCTCATGCTTGCAAAGCAAGTATTCTACCATTGAAATATGCTCCCACAAAAAAATATTTTCTTACTTTGAAGACTATTAGATTTTAGTTTTGATTAACAGCTTCTCTAAAAGACCAAGAGCAGGAATAAGAACTAAAAAATATATGAAATAAAAAGCAGAACTGATTTGTCCAATCAAAACGAATGGCTCCTCAACAACTTCTTGCCCAATCCAACCTAATAACAAAAAATCGGCTACTAAAAACCAGAAAAGTTTTCGATAAAGTGGTCTAAAAGTAGAACTTCTTACATCAGAGGTATTGATGAAAGGTAAAAATAGAAGAATAACAATAGCACCTCCCATAGCTACTACTCCTCCAAGCTTATCAGGTATAGATCTTAAGATAGCATAAAATGGTAAAAAATACCATTCAGGAACAATGTGAGCTGGAGTAGACATCGGATTAGCGGGAATATAATTATCAGGATGTCCTAAAGTATTAGGAAAATAAAAAAGAATGATTGAAAAGAAAGCAACAAAAACCATTAAAGAGAACAAGTCTTTAACATAGAAATAAGGATAGAAAGAAATTTTATCACTACTACTTTCTACACCTAAAGGATTATTTGAACCATTCTTATGAAGTAAAGCAATATGTACGATAACCATACCTGCAATTAGAAAAGGTGTTACGAAGTGAAGACTGAAGAAACGGTTTAAAGTCGCATTGTCTACACAGAAACCTCCCCATAACCAATCAACAATTGACGGACCTACAACAGGAATTGCCGAAAAAAGATTTGTAATCACGGTAGCACCCCAAAAACTCATTTGCCCCCAAGGTAAAACATACCCCATAAAAGCAGTAGCCATCATTAACAAGAAAACTACTACCCCAGAACACCACAAGTGCTCACGAGGGGTGATGTAAGAACCGTAATACAATCCTCTAAAAATGTGAGAATAAACAACAATGAAAAACATAGATGCACCATTTGCATGCATATAACGTAGTAACCATCCACCATTCACGTCTCGCATGATATGCTCAACGCTTAAAAATGCCAAGTCTATGTGAGAAGTATAGTGCATAGCTAAGAAAATTCCAGTGACGATTTGAACTACCAAACAAATTCCAGCTAACGCTCCAAAACTCCAAGCATAACTTAAATTAATTGGGCTTGGGTAGTCGATAAGATGATTATTTACAATAGCTAAAACGTAATCTTTGTTCCAACGAAAGTGACTGCTCATGAATGAAAAAAGTAAAAGAAAGCATACGCAAAATAGATCTTAAGTGATTCTAATTGCTTTATATTTTTCACAGCGAAACATTTCTTTCAAGAAATTAAATAAGTGTATTAGACCAACTTGAGCTGAAGTCAAAACTACGAAACTCCTGAGCGTGTTCCAAGGATTCACAAACTATCCTCTTTACTTTGTCGTTATAACGTGATTCAACATAACCACTCAAAGGAAAATCTTTCCGAAAAGGATGACCTTCGAATCCATAGTCGGTCAGAATTCGGCTTATTTCATCATTGTTTTCAAAGAAGACTCCAAAGAAGTCCCAAATTTCACGCTCCCACCAAGTTGCACAGCTAAAGACAGATACAGAACTAGATAGGGGTGTAATTTCATCAACAGATGTTTTGATTCGAAGTCGGCTATTGAATCTTACACTAAGTAACTCATAGACAACTTCAAATCTTTTTTTACGGTAAGGAAAATCAACACCCGAAACAGCTGTTAACAATTTATATTGAAGATTAGCGTGGTTTTTAAAAAAAGTCAAAGTGAAAATTAAATCTTTTGGTTTCACACAAATGACCAATGTCTCTCTGTCAAAATCACAAGATAAGAAGAAAGGTAGAACCTGCTTTAAGTAGTGAACTATTTTTTTTTGGTGAGACTTTTTTAAGTTTTTCATGTTTAAAAAACCTTGAATCTTCTAGATTAAATGATTCAAAAATTGAAAATGACCTATTAGAGAATTTAGTACTTTTCTAAAATTTAATTCTTTTGTTTAATGTCAAAGTAAGCATTAGAGCGCCTAGAACAGCAATAAATAAGATAAAACCTGCAATCAAAAGAAAAACAAAGTAATACGTATATAAAAGCTGCCCAAGAATTTTAATATTAGAAATGGAATCAATTTCAGAAAACCAACTGATCCATACATAATTCGTTAACGAAGATGTGTTTGAAAAAAAAGACAGACATGATAAAGATTTTGTAAGTTCCAGAAGAAAGATAAAACTTATAAAATAACTTAATGGACCATATCTTAGAAGGTCAAACGAATTGTCTCCGATTTTTATATCTAACATCATGACGATGAATAAAAACAGAATTGCGATCGCACCTACGTATACAATTACGAAGGAAAAGGCAAGAAACTCAACTTCAAGACACAAAAGTAAAGCAGCCGATAGTAAAAACATAGCAATCAAAGACAAGACCGAGTGAATCGGATTTCGAGAACTAATGACAAAAAAAGAAAAAAGAAACAAAAGAAATGAAATTACAGAAATGAATAGAAACATGATAACTTAAGATATGTTTTGAGGACCGATTAAAAGGAACAGGCACCATGCTAGTAGGAAAACTTGCTAAAACATGATGAAGTAAACAAAGTATATTATTGAAACTCGGACGATTTTCATCACTTTTTTACTTAACATCCTACGAATTCCAAAGTATTCACGAAAAATTTTACCTTTCTCGTCTTTAATACTGTTTTTTATCTTAACAACTCACGCAGCCAAAATAAACCGAAAGATAAAACAATCAGCTAACTTTTCTGGCTCCCGCAGTGAGCTTGAAAAGCTTATGAAATTGATTTTAACTTTTTAAAGCTGTTTAAAGACTATTTCGAGTACTCGAAATATAAGTTTGAAGGGAATCGAACCCATGACTTCACCGTTATGAGCGGAACGTTCTACCTCTGAACTACAAACCCAAAAATTTTAGTGGTACAACTAATCTTTGCTTATCTCTAGCAATGATGATCAGATAATACAAATGATTGCAAGTTAAAGCCAAACATTTTTTCTCTGAACAGGCTCTCCATGTACTAAAGTATGATAAACAACAACAAAGAAGAACACACTTGAAATTGCCGATAAGTACGATCCATAAGAAGCAATTAGATTCCAATTAGAATATGCAGTAGCATAATCCGGGATTCGTCGTGGCATACCTGCAAGACCTAAGAAATGCATTGGAAAGAAAGTTACGTTTACTCCTACGAAGAAGATCAAGAAATGAATTTGACCTAAAACCTCAGAATACTGTAAACCTGTCATTTTCGCAATCCAAAAATAAAAACCAGCAAAAATAGCGAAAACAGCTCCCATAGATAACACATAATGAAAGTGTGCAACAACATAATAAGTGTCATGCAAAGCGATATCCAAACCTGAATTTGCAAGAACAACACCGGTTAATCCCCCAACAGTAAACAAAAATATGAAACCAAGAGCAAATAACATTGGGGTTTCAAAACTTAATTTACCTCCCCACATAGTAGCAATCCAAGAAAAAACTTTAATTCCAGTAGGTACTGCAATAATCATAGTAGCGGCTGTAAAGTAAGCTCGTGTGTCTACGTCCATACCAACTGTATACATATGATGAGCCCAAACGATGAATCCTAAGATTCCAATAGAAAGCATAGCGTAAACCATTCCTAAATACCCGAATACAGTTTTTCTCGAGAAAACAGAAACGATATGAGAGATCATACCAAAACCAGGTAAGATTAAAATATAAACTTCTGGATGACCAAAAAACCAGAATAAATGCTGATATAGAACAGGGTCACCTCCACCCGCAGGGTCGAAAAAAGTTGTATTAAAATTTCTATCTGTCAATAACATAGTTATCGCACCAGCAAGAACTGGCAATGACAATAGAAGAAGAAAAGCTGTTATAAGAACAGCCCACACCATTAAAGGCAAACGATGCATAGAAATTCCTGGTGCACGCATATTGAAAATAGTAGTGATAAAGTTAATCGCACCTAGAATAGAAGATGCACCCGCTAAGTGCAAACTGAAGATTGCTAAATCTACAGAAGGACCAGAGTGCGAAGCTAAACTACTTAATGGAGGATAAACAGTCCATCCAGTACCTGCCCCAGCTTCCACTAGTGTAGAAGCTAAAAGAAGTAAGATAGAAGGTGGTAACAACCAAAAACTGATATTGTTCATACGAGGAAAAGCCATATCAGGTGCTCCAATCATCAAAGGAATAAACCAATTACCAAAACCACCAATCATCACAGGCATAACCATGAAAAAAATCATTATGAAAGCATGACCAGTCACAATAACATTATATAATTGATAGTTACCAGCTAAAATCTGGCTACCAGGATGAGATAATTCCATACGAATTAAAATAGAAAGAACGGTTCCCATAACACCAGCAAAAGCACCGAAGATTAGATATAAAGTACCGATGTCTTTGTGATTTGTTGAAAAAAGCCATCGAGAAGCCCATAAAAAAAGATTAGAAGTTTCTGAACTATTTTGAGTTTTTAACATTTTTGATAATACAGATGAGTTTCAAATTAGAATCTTGTTTTTCAATGAAGAGATTAGATTAAAGGAATCTGAGAAAAGCGACTGTTGAAAAAGATTTCTTTCTTTTTTAAATTTTTCGAGAATGAAATCAAGATTCTTAAATCGACACAAGATTTGAAATAAAAATAAAAATCTTTTAACTCAGAGAAAACCAGTGGATCTGACAGTACAAAAATTAAAGAATTCAAATTCTCTTTTTCCAACCCATAAAATTTAGTGTTTTTTTTGAAATTTTTCATGTTTGGTAAAACATTCCAGATTAGGGAAGTCAGAAAAGCTCTTTTTTTTTCTTTTCTTAGAGTAATTTTCACTCCCGAAGGCACACCTTTCCTAATTTTCAGAAAGATAGATGACTTTTTTGAACGAGTAAAACAGGCTCGCTGCTGAGTAATAATTTCTAAAAGAGTCGAATGGCAAACTAAAGTTTTTAAAGAAGCCTCTTTTTTTAAAGTATAGAAAAGAGTTAATTTTTCGATATTAAAAGGTGTTTGATGAATATTCTTAACAAAGAAGCACCTATTGATTTTGTTTTGTTGTTGATAATTTTTCGAAGAAGCGTACATCTATAATTTTTTTAAATCGTGCCAGCAGCTAAAGAAATGATTTTTGAAAATTTATTCTTTCTCAGTTCCTTAGGAATAACACCTAAAACTCGTGTGGCAAAGGGTTTTCGTTGCTTATTCAGTAAAACAACACAGTTTTGATTGAAACAAAACGATATCCCTGATTGACGCCTAAAAAAAGACCGTGTTTTGACAATAACACCATAAAGAACTTCACCTCTTTTAACTTTAGATGTTAGTTTATTTTTGGAACGAATTTGCTGTACAGAAACAACAATCACGTCTCCTATTTTTCCGTGCCTGGCTTTTCCACCTTTTGTTAACACTTTCAAACAGCGAACTACTTTTCCACCTGAATTATCAGAAACCTTTAACAGAGTTTGATTTTGTATCATTTAGTTTTTTAACCTTTGGTTCGAATAAAACCTTCAAGGGATATTGTTTGTTTATCTCGATAGTACACAGTAAATATAGCTAACCCAATCGCTGATTCTGCTGCCGCAACGGTTAGAATGTATAAAGCAAATATTTGCCCAAGAATATCATCCAAATAAACTGAAAAAAAGATGAAATTCAAGTTTAAACCTAACAACATCAATTCAATAGCCATTAAAATGATCAGTAAATTACGTTTATTCAAAATTAAACCAACCACGCCAAAAAGAAAAATAACGGTCGAAACAGTTATCAAAGCACCCAAAGAGAAAAACATATTTTACGAAATTTATTTTTTAAAAGATTTTACTTACTATCAGACTTGAACTGATAATCTTTAAGTAAGAAACAGATTTTAAGTCTGTCGTGTATACCTATTCCACCAAGTAAGCATTCAAAAATAACGAAAAAGAGATTTGAACTCTTGACACCTGGATTATGATTCCAACGCTCTACCACTGAACTATTTCGTTGAAAAAAGTTATCAGAGAAGGGAGTTGAACCCATACTTTTTAAAAATCAGAATCTAAGCCTGACATGTCTACCATTTCCATCACTCTGACTAAAGCCTTTTCAAGAAATAAACTTAACTTGAAAGCTCGAAGGACTTACTAATATAGTCCATTAAAGAAGAAAAAATGGAAAAATTTTCGCTTTTTAGCTCTTTTGACACCTAAAACGTCGGTTTGTGTCTCAAGATCTGTCATGGAAAAAATAAGCTCAATATTCTTGATATTCAACACTTCTCTAGTTTGGGAATATTCGATTGAAAGGTTTTGGCTTATATTCCAAGTTTGATACAACATCATGACAGAGTAAAAACTCTCTTCACTAGAAATACTATTTAGACAATAAAAGAAAAACACCTAAAGCGGAATTAGTCTTTTATTTTTATTACATCCTTTGGCACGATGGACGAGATGAGCTCATTTCTTATCGAGAAAAACAACCAAAGATGCTTTATGATTCTCGCGTTAAACGCAATATTTAAAAGATTTTTGTTTTTTCAACACGAATTTGATACAGTTTCAGGAGTTAACAAAAAAAAAATTTCTTTCTTGGTTATCTTTTTTAACTTCCAGCCACACGTTCCCGTATGGCTACCTTGTTACGACTTCATCCCAGTTACTAAGTTCTCTTTGGAAAGAAAGCTTTTTCAAAAGAAAAATCCTGCAATTAGTCTCTTCAAAACACTTTGATTTTCTTAAAGTAAAATTAACTTCTAGCATGTGACGGGCGGTGTGTACAAGACCAAGGTATAAATTCACCGTGGCGTGATGATACACGATTACTTGCGATTCCAACTTCATGATACTGAGTTTCAAATATCAATCTGAACTAAGCTAAGTTTTTCCGTTTTGCTCCAATTCGCATTATTGCTTCGGTTTGTGCTTAGCATTGTAACACGTGTATAGCCCAACTTATAAGGACCATGAGGATTTGACGTGATTCTCCTTCCTTTTATTCATCATAAAAAGTATCTTTATAGTGCTCTTTCAATGAAAGATCGCAATTAAAAACAAGAGTTACGTTCGTTAAAGGACTTAACCAAACACTTCACAGCACGAACTGACGACAACCATGCAATACCTGTAGAAAATAATCTAAAACAAGATTATCAAGAATTCAAAAGTTGGTAAGATTTCGCGCGTATTTTCGCATTAAATCACATGTTCCACCGCTTATATTGGTCCCCGTCAATTCCTTTGAGTTTCAATCTTGCAACTATACTCCTCAGGCGAAGTGCTTATCGCGTTAGCTAAGTATCTAAAAAAAATCTAAATACGAGCACTCATAGTTTACGGAATAAACTACCAGGGTATCTAATCCTGTTTGCTACTTATTCTTTCGTTCCTCAACGTCAGTAAATGAGCTAGATTATTGCTTTCGCTTTTGAAATTCCTTTGAAACTCCTCAAATTTTATTTCTTCTTTCAAAATTCTATAATCCTCTCTCAAACTCAAGAAAAAGTGTTTTTGAAACATTTCAAAGAGGTTGAATCTCTTAATTTCATTTCAAACAACCTTTTTACTGTCTACGAACCCTTTACGCCAAATTAAACCGAATAACGTTTACACCTATGGTATTACCGCGGCTGCTGGCACCATATTTGCCGGTATTTTTTTAAAAAATAAATCATTGTTTTCTTTAACAAAAGAGGTTTACAACCAAAATAAGCCGTCTTCCCTCACATGATATTGCTGGATCAAGCTTTCGCTCATTGTCCAAAATTCCCTACTGCTGGCCTCACAAAAAGGCTTGGTCCTTATCTCAATACCAACGTGGCTGTTCAATCTTTCAATTCAGCTAAAGATCGTAGTCTTGGTGAGCTATTACCACACCAACAAACTAATCTTAAACAAGCACATCCTTTAGCGATAGTAAATCTTTTAATAATAACAAAACTTCTTTATGTTTGTTCCCGAGGCGTCATAGATAGAGCTGGGAGGTTAGTATTATCTATTTGGATTTTTGACTCCAAACTAAGGGGCAGTTTCTCATTTTGTACTCACTCGTTCGCCATTCTACAAATTAGACTCGCATGTATAAAGCATATCACCAACGTTTGCTCTGAGCCAGGATCAAACTCAAAAAGTTTGTTTACGTTTCAAAGGTAAACTTTAATATGTATTTTGAAGTGAGATCATAATGAATTAAAACATCATTAGAAAGAGGTTTATGATATCAACACCAAATTGTGAAATGTTCTTGTTCATAAACCTTGCTCTTACTGATATAATGAAAAAAACTTTTATGTAATTCGTCAGCACGGTAACGCAAAAGTTTTTATCATTTTGGATTCAGAGAGAAAACATAAATTCTTCTCTGAGAACAAAAAAAGGAAAAAATGTTTTCAAAAGTGAACTACGAAATCAAAGTAAGTTCGCAAAGTTGTTCCTTAAAGTTCCCCTCGTTTGCAAGCTGAATGGTTTTATCTGAGCTCAGAAAACTCCTTTAGTGACCTTTTCATGATGAGTGTTCACGAAATCTTCTCAATAACTTTGAATTTTTAAATCTTTATTAAAAATCTCATACTAAGTATTTCTGTAATTTTCATTCTTCCTTTTTCAATGATTGAGGATGATATCAATAAATTTAGAAAAATAACTCAATCCAAACTTTCGCTAACGAAAAATTTGGAAAAACATTTAGATAATCTTCGTGAAGATCTTTCTTTGGTCTTACTAATACTGTAAAATCTCGATAATCTTTTAGGATCACACCCTTTACTCATTCTTGCGATAAATCTTTCATTTCGTTTGAAAAACGTTTTCGAGTTAATTTGAAAAGCTTGTGAAGAATTAGAAATATTTTTAATGAAAGATCGATCTTTTGTTTAATAAGACGAGAAGATTAAATTCTTGTTCAATCGATGAAATAACGACGTTTTTGATTGTTTATGAAAATAGAAACCTTCTCCCCTGATCAAATAAAAAATCATCGACTTTTCAAAGCGAATTAAAGCGAATAAAAGTGTTTTAATAAATTTAGCTTATATTTTCGTTTCATTAGAATAACTTTCCTTCTTTTATTTGATCAGGGGTCCTCCCCTGATCAAATAAAAGAAAAGAAAAAATGTTCTGAGACGTTGAAATAATCATCGACTTTTCAAAGCGAATAAAAGTGTTTTAATAAATTTAGCTTATATTTTCGTTTCATTAGAAGAACTTTTCTTTTTTTTATTTGATCAGGGGAGAAGGTTTTTAAGAGAAATTTGAAAGTCTTTTATACTCCTTTGAGCCTTAAATCTCATTCAAAATGACTCTTGTAACTATTTCAACGTCTCAGAACATTTTTTCTTTGTTGAAATTTACTGATTAAATTCTAAAAATGGTGTTTTTGATTGTTTATGAAAATAGAAACCTTCTCCCCTGATCAAATAAAAAAAAGAAAAAATGTTCTGAGACGTTGAAATAATTATCGACTTTTCAACACGAATTGAAGCGAATAAAACTGTTTTAATAAATTTAGCTTATATTTTCGTTTCATTAGAAGAACTTTTCTTTTTTTTATTTGATCAGGGGAGAAGGTTTTTAAGAGAAATTTGAAAGTCTTTTATACTCCTTTGAGCCTTAAATCTCATTCAAAATGACTCTTGTAACGTTGAAATTTACTGATTAAATTCTAAAAATGGTGTTTTAGAGTCTTTATTTTTACTTTTGGAACATTTTTTCTTCTCAAATTGTTTTTAAGAGAAGTTTGAAAGTCTTTTATACTCCTTTATTTTTACTTTTGGAACATTTTTTCTTTTCAAATTGTTTTTAAGAGAAATTTGAAAGTCTTTTATACTCCTTTGAGCCTTAAATCACATTCAAAATGACTCTTGTAATGTTGAAATTTACTGATTAAATTCTAAAAATGGTGTTTTAGAGTCTATTGTTCCCGAGGCGTTATAGTTAGAGCTGGTAGGTTAGTAGAACTTTGACCTGAAATTGTAATGTAGTACATATAGTTTTTGCTATTAAGTTACGTGCTGCACTGATTATAATTTGTAGGCACTCGAAAGAGTGATCCGTTTTCATTTTTCAACTAAATAAACTTCCGGTTTGGATAATTCCGTCAAAATTTCAGCGGGTTTAGGGGGGGTCTACCTCTCGAGGGAGGTAGAGATTCCTACGGAGTTGGTAACGAAGATATGAGTTGAAAAGTCTGTAGGGATCCCGGTCGTTATAAGTCGGCCGATAGGACGACCCCACGGTTCTCAGCCTCACCACAGGAGACTGCTCACCTAAACCGTATGAAGTATCGCCACTACGAGCTCAACCTACATACGAACATACGAGCGTCGAAGTGAGTGTTGAAGATGGAGACGAGTATTCCCTAAATGGGAATATGAGTCGAGAGATTCAACCGAACGTAGGCACTGTAATGAAGACGAAGTCGAAATGAAAGTGATTGAAAAGCCCGAGCGCGAGAGCTAAGCACTGTAATGAAGACGAAGTCGAAATGAAAGTGATTGAAAAGCCCGAGCGCGAGAGCTAAGCACTGTAATGAAGACGAAGTCGAAATGAAAGTGATTGAAAAGCCCGAGCGCGAGAGCTAAGCACTGTAATGAAGACGAAGTCGAAATGAAAGTGATTGAAAAGCCCGAGCGCGAGAGCTAAGCACT